>WNFF01000437.1_pt1 | contig 56267 bp, 49 predicted proteins | sample 5400441 | NCBI WGS metagenome assembly WNFF01 (sample SAMN13153345, study PRJNA577476) | soil metagenome | isolation source: 120 cm saprolite under Douglas fir tree site 2 hole 3 replicate 1 | place: USA:California | collected 2015-04-18 | reverse complement strand
GGCCATTATCGAGCCCGAACATGAACAGGTGCCGCCGGAGGGGCTGGGCGAGGTCGAGTTGCCCTTCCCGATCGCGGAGGAAACCATCGCCTTTGAAGTCGTTGGCGATTCGATGCTGCCGAAATACGAAAACGGCGACATCATTGTGGTCTACAGGGAACAGCGCCATCCGCCGTCGAGCTTCTACGGGGAAGAGGCAGCGGTCAGGCTGAAGACCGGCGAGCGCTATTTGAAGACGATCGAGCGGGGAAAATCCTCCACGCTGGTCAACCTCACGAGCTTCAACGCCAAGCCGATCAACGGGGTAAAGCTGGAATGGATCGGGGAGATCTGCGTCACCCTGCCGAGGGGCCAGATCGAACGGCTGCGGACCAAAGCCGCCGCCCGTGCCCGCAAGGGTGCCAGGGCGCATGTCGGGACCCACCCAAGGGAAATCAAGGCGGCGAAATGATCACGCCTCGCGCGATTCGCCCGGGCCTCGGCCGAGAATGCCTGGAGATCAGACTTAATTCTGATTTTCCGAATTTTGCGGCTTGACTAACTTCTGATTTTCCGAAATACTTGCTTCGTCCGCCAGCCTCGCTTCGGGGCGAGGAGCGCAGCCGCCATGCAGTATTTCGTTGTAATGATCGATTATGGACGGCGCGGGCGCGAGGCCATTGTCGATCCTGAAATCACCCGGCGGGAAGTTGTCTCCCGCGTGACTTCCGGCGAATACAAGAACATCAGCTTCATTCACGAGATCGCGGGTTCTGCGGTCGACGACGTCACGGCCGAGATCCTGGCGGAGGCCGCCGTTCCCGAAATTCCGTTGGCGGGCGCTGACCTGCAGGCCAGCCGTTTCGATCATGCCCACGATCTCGCGAAGCACGAGGCGGTCTGATGGGCGTGCAACCCGGACCGGTTCGCCGGTCACATCGGGCGGAGCCTCTGACGCCCTCCCCCATCATCCTTCCCGCCGAAGCCGTCGCTGTGATGCTCCTGATTCTTGTCCTGGCGCTCGGCCTGATGGTCCGGAGCGGCACATGAAGCCGGCGGTCCATTGCTTGCGACGGCATCTCAATAGCTTAGCTTTGAATGCCGAGGTTTGGGATCGCTCGCTGTCCTGTCGTCTGGACAATCGCGTTTGTGTGAATTGTCTGCGCCGATCTGCCGTGGAATGGTCTAGCGCAACTCTCGACAAAGCGGCAAGTCATGACGCCGGGCCAACGCGCGATGGGTCAACCATGAAAAGTCACGCCAAACTAGCCGCAGCCTTGCTGTTTCTCATCGGCGCGGTTGAACTCTCAAATATCGCGCCGGCCTTGGCACGGGGTGGTGCGGCAAACATCATGAATTCCCCCGGCTATCAGCGGCGGCTTCAGGAATCCAGGCAGCAGGGCTCCGGATCTTATGCGCAGACACCGGGGATCCACCTCCGGAAGAAATGGCATCACCACCACCACTATTGAGACCGGGTAGCACTTGAGCGGTTTGGCAGGCGCATCAAGGCTCGAACCTGGCGCTTACGTTCGCCTCCCTAAGGGCTCAGGTGTGGATTTCGAGGTTTCAAGGCCAGCGGGCGCAATAGCTCGCCGCCGCAGCACTTCCGATCTCGACAATTTGCAGATGCGACAACGCCCCCATCACGCTTCCTCGTTGCCAAATGACCGGCGCGCGCTGCGTCTCGTTCAGCTTGTTATTGCCGAACATGAGAACCCCGGTCAGTTGCTGATGCAAGCGGAATTTTGTTCCGTGCGACGGAATTGCAAATCAGCCCTATTCTATCGGCATTTCTCGCAACGGATGATGAAACATCAACGACTAGCGCATAGCGCGATCAGGAATCATGGCCGGGATAAAATCCGAAAACGCAAGGCCGTGCCGTAGCTACAGCGCGAGATAGCGCTGGCGAATGTTGTCGTTGGCTTTCAGATCCTCGATGGTAGCGGTGTAGACGATCTGGCCCTTGTCGATGACAGTGGCATGGCTCGCCAGCCCAAGGCAGAAGTGCATGTTCTGTTCCGCGATCAAAACCGTGGCACCGGTCCCGCGCAGCTGTCGTAACAACTCGCCGATCCGCTGCACGATGATCGGTGCAAGCCCCTCGCTCGGCTCATCAAGCAACAGCAGCGCCGGATTGCCCATCAGCGTGCGCGCAATCGCGAGCATCTGCTGTTCCCCGCCCGACAAGCGGCCCGCGATCCGGTATCGAAGCGGCTCCAGCAACGGGAACACCTCGTAGACACGCCGGATCGACCATTCATCCTGACCTTCGGCGCCTTTCTTCTGGCCGATGACGAGATTGTCCTCCACCGTATGATCCGGAAAGATCTGCCGGTCCTCGGGCACAAAGCCGAGCCCGGCGCGGGCGATGTGATGTGGTTTGAGCCCGGAGACGACGCGGCCGCGCAGCGTCACCTTCCCGCGCCGCGCCGGCGCAAGACCCATGATGGCTTTCATGGTGGTTGATTTGCCGGCCCCGTTGCGGCCGAGCAGCGCCATCGTCTCGCCCTGCTGCACCGAGAGGCCGACACCGAACAGGATCTGGCTGGTGCCGTAATAGACATCGAGATCCTCGACCTGAACGACGGCCTGCCCGCTCATGTCACTGCCTCAGCGTGATGTTCGGTGCCGAGATACGCCTCGATGACATCAGGGTTTTGACGAATTGCATCGGGCGCGCCGGTCGCGAGGATCCGGCCATAGCACAGCACCACGATCATCGGCGCGATCTTGAAGACGATGTCCATATCGTGCTCGATGAAGACGACCGTAATCTTCTGCCGCTCCCAGAGTTCATAGACCTTGTCGATCATCCGCCAACGTTCCTCGGTGCCCATGCCGGCGGTAGGCTCGTCAAGCAACAGCACCTTGGGATCGAGCACCAAGGCCAGCGCGATATCGAGCAGCTTCTGGTCGCCATGCGACAGTGTCGCCGCGGCGCGGTCGCGCTTGCTGGCGAGGCCCAGCACTTCCATCGCCTGTTCGGCACGGTCACGGGTCTCGGCGAGCGGAAATCGCCGATGCAGCACGCTGGCGCGGCGTTGATCGGCGCATACCGCGGCCAGCATCGTTTCGTGCACCGTGAGCGACGGGAAGATGCTCGCCACCTGAAAGGCCCGGCCGATGCCGTGACGCACGATGTCGGGCGGCGAGCGCCCTGCCATGTCGACGCCGTTGAGCAGGATGCGGCCGGAGTCAGGCTTCAACGCGCCCGTGATCAGGTTGAAGAACGTGCTCTTGCCGGCGCCATTGGGACCGATCACCGCGGTCAGCGATCCCTCCGCAAAATTCAACGTGATATCGTCGGCCGCCTTGACGCCGCCAAACGATTTGGAGAGCTGCTGCACATCGAGCATCGCTTAGCCGTTCGCCTCCCGGAGGCCGCCATAGGTGCTCCACGACGTGCCGGCCAGCCACCCGCAATCAACGGGCACATTGGCGCCGGTCATCGCGGAAGCGGCATCGGACACCAGAAACGCCACCACACGTGCGATTTCAGCGGGATCCACCAGGCGGCGCAGCGCGGCATTGGCTGAAAGCGACGACACGTCGCGTTCACCGCGATCGATCGCGTTCTTCAGGGCTGGAGTGAGCGTATAGCCAGGCGACACCGCATTGACCCGCACACCGGAAGGTCCCCACTCCGCCGCGAGGCATTCGGTGATCGCGATCACCGCCGCCTTGGCCGGGGCGTAGGCATGCAATGGCATCGAGCGCATGCCGGCGATCGAGGCGATATTGACAATGCTGCCGCGCCCGCGGCCGATCATGCCCCTCGCAAAGGCGAGGCAGGCCACGTATGTGCCGCGCTGATCCACGCGCACGACATCATCCCATGCCGACATCGGCAGATCGTGCGGCCGCGCCGGCACCTGAATGATGCCGGCGCTGTTGACCAGCACATCCACCGGCCCGCATTCGCGTTCAATCGCCGCTGCGCAGGCTTCGACACCCTGCTCGTCGCCGACGTCAGCGGCGTAGGCGCGACCGCCGATCTCCGCCGCGACCGCCTGGGCCTTGGCGATGTCGCGATCAACTACAACCACAAGATCGCCGTTCGCGGCGAGTTCGCGCACGCAGGCTGCGCCAATACCGCTGGCGCCTCCGGTCACCACGCTGACACGCTTTGTTGAGCCCGTCATCTCGCGCTCTCCTTGGCGCCGTCGCGCCGCTGCTCGTACCACTCGACCGCGAAATCCATCAAGCCTTTGCGCAGGCCGATGGCGAAGAACAGGATGACGATGCCGAGCACGATGCCGTAATAGTCGGTCAGCCGGGTCACCGTATCATTGAGGATCAAGAGCAGCACCGTCCCGGCCATCGGACCAAGGAAGGTGGTGACGCCGCCGAGCATGTTGATGAAGATGCCCTCGCCCGAAATCGTCCAGTAGGCGAATTCGGGATAGGCGCCCGACACGAACAGGCACATGATGATGCCGCCGGTCGAGGCAAACAGCGCCGCCAGCACGAAGATCGTCAGCTTGGCGCGCCAGACGTCGATGCCGATGAAGCTGGCGCGGCTGGCGTTGTCGCGGATCATGCGCAAGGTATAGCCGAACGGCGACTGCGCGATCTGCCGCATCAGCAGCAGTCCAATCACCAGCAGCGCGCAGCTCACGATGTACAGATGCATATGGTTCGACAGATCGACGCCGAGAAAAACCGGGCGCGGAACGCCGCCGCGCAGGCCCTGATCGCCGCCGGTCAGCGAGGCCCATGACAGGATCAGGCTGTGGATCAGCATCTGAAACGCCAGCGTGACGAAGGCGAAGTAGATTTCCTTCAACCGTACGCAGATGGCGCCGATCACCGCGGAGACGATCGTCGTAATCAGCAGGGTGCCGATAAACGCGACCGGGATCGGCACGCCGGTGCGTTGCATAATGAGGCCGAACCCATACGCGCCGAGGCCGAAGAACATGCCGTGTCCGAATGAAATCATGCCGGTGTAGCCGACCAAGAGATTAAGCGAGGTCGCGAACAGGCCGAACGCCGAGCAGCGGATCACGAAATCGAGCAGCGCCTTGCTGCTGAACAAAAACGGCAACGTGGCCAGTACGGCAAACGCGGCGGCCGCAATCAGCAGATCGAGGTAGCGCAAGCGCCTCGATCTGGCCTCGACGCGCGGAACGCCCAAAGATTCTGCGGCGCGTTGGCCGGCGCGTTCGGCCTGCAGCTCGGTCATGCCACTTCCTTGCCGAACAGGCCGGTGGGCCGGGCGACCAGCACGATCACCATGAACAGATACATCAGGCCGTCGGTGAACAACGGAAAGCCGAGCGATCCGAACGACCGAATCAGGCCGATCAGGAGCGCGCCGATCAGCGCGCCGAGGATCGAGCCCATGCCGCCGATCACGGTGACGATGAAGGATTCGATCAGGACCGAGAATCCCATGCCGGGCGTCAGCGAGCGCACCGGTGCGGCCAGCGCGCCGGCAAGGCCCGCCAGCATGCCGCCGAGCGCAAACACGCCGCCATAGATCAGCCCGGTGTTGATGCCGAGCGCGGAGACCATCCCCGGATTATGCGCGGCGGCCCTGATCACCTTGCCGATCTTGGTGCGGGCAAGACCGACACCGAGGAACGCGGCGACCGCGAGCGCCACGCCGATCAGCAGCAGATAGTACGGCGGCACGACACCGCCGGCGATGAACAGAGGCGGCACCTGGAACGCGGTGGGCATTCCCATCGACTTGAATTCCGGCCCCCACACCAGCCGCACCACGTCATCGAAGATCAGGACAAAGGCATAGCAGACCAGAAGCTGCATCAGCACGTCGCTGCCATAGACGCGACTCATGAACACGCGCTCGAACACAAGGCCAAGGATCGCGGTGCCGGCGGCGCCACAAAACATCGCCAGCGCAAAACTGCCGGTGACCTGATAGGCCGTCATCGCGAAATAGGCGCCGAACATGTAGAACGCGCCGTGGCTGAAATTCACGACCTTGAGCACGCCGAAGATCAGCGTCAGCCCGACCGCGACCAGAAACAACAGCATGCCGATGATGAAGCCGCTGGTGGTTTGCGTCACCAGACAGGCGGAGCTGACAAGACAGCCGGTAAGCGCATCGAGGTCCAAGGAAGCTGTCCGTTACGGCGTGCCAGGTTGCGGTCTGCGATAAACCGTTTCAACGATGCGCGGAGGCCGCTCGCGCAGCCTCCATGTCCCGCTGATGTATCAGGTGTAACCTTTGGTCTTCTTCCACTCGGCCTCAAGCGCCAAAATCTGTTTCCAGTCGCCGCTCTTGACCTCAGGGACATAAGGCTCGTTAGGAATTGTAGTGCCCCAGCCGATCGCATAGCCGATCAGGGTCTGGTCCTCGGCCCGCATGGTTACGGTGCCGTCGGCGCCGAACGGCGATTTGATGGTCAGACCGCGCATCGCGTCCGCGATCTTCTTGCCATCCGCGGAGTTGGCCTTCCTCGAGGCCTCGGCCGTCAGCATGATCGCTGTCGCATTCTCCCACGACCAGTTGGTCGGGTACTCGTTGAACTTCGCCTTGTAGGCGTCGCCCCAGGCGGCGTTCTCGGCGGTCGCCGGATAGGTCTTGATGTAACGGTTGCCGGAGTGGATGCCCTTCGGCAGGTTTTTCACCACCGTCAACGCCGTGTAGTCCGCCATGTTGACGGCGAACACCTCCATCTGGCTGAACATCGCGTAGATGTTGGCCTGATCGATGTAGGACGTCAGATCACCGCCCCACAGCGCGGAATACATGGCCTGCGGTTTCGCCTGCAAGATCTTGGTCACGACCTCGGTGTAATCGGGCTGGAAAAGTTTGGGCCAGGAATCGCTGATAATCTCGACGTCTGGCGCGAATTGCTTGAGGTAGTAGACAAACTCTCCTGTCGTGTCGCGACCGTAGGCATAATCCGGCGAGCAGGTTGCCCATTTCTTCAATCCCTTCGCTTTGGCGATGGCCGCTGCATAGCCGCCACCGACGATCGAATCGTGCACGCCCTGGCGCGCGGAACGAAACGCGTTGGGAATGTGCTGCTTCGGATCGGCCGTTAGCGAAGACGTCTCCGAGTTGGTATGGATGCAGAGGACGCCGAGATCGCGCGCGACCTCATGCACCGCGAACGCACCGGACGAGGCTTCGGCATCGAGGAGAAGTTCGCAGCCATCGGTGTTGACGAGTTCGCGCGCGACCCGGGCCGCTTCCTGCGGCTGGCCCTTGGAGTCGCGGATCACCATCTCGATCTGCCGTCCCGCTAGCCCGCCGGCGGCGTTGACCTTGTCGACCTCGATCATCGCGCCGTTGCGCGACGAGGTTCCGAGTTGCGCCACGCGGCCGGACAGGATCGTCGGCATTCCGATCTTGATGGTCTTGGCTTGTGCGCGCGCCACCCATGGTGTCGCGATCGTCACGGCGCCGGCGCCCATCAGCGCCAGCGTCGACCGCCGGCTCACGCCCGGCTTGCTGGTCTTTGTCATCCTGCCTCCTCGACGTCTGCGCGTCCCTTAAATCCCTGCCGGAGATCATAGCGTCTCCATGGCGGTGAGAATTTCAGAGAAAACGGGATGACGTCAAGGCAAATATGAATTACGAGTCAGAATTCATAATGCGCACTTCGCCAGCTTTCGGAGTGCAGATTGAGCAGTTCTGGCGTTCTATGATCAATCTATCGAGCTTCATCGCATTTCACGCCCGCCAAACGCCGCAGCGCTGTGCGCTGAAATACCGCGGCGAAGAAATCTCCTATGCGGCTTTCAACGAGCGAATCCAGATCGTCGGCGGCTGGCTGACCTCACGCGGGATCGGTCCGGATGACGTCGTCGCGGTGCTGATGAAAAACAGCGCGGCATTTCTCGACATCGCTTTCGCGGTGAGCCATATCGGCGCGATCTTCCTGCCGATCAATTACCGGCTGGCCTCGAGCGAGATCGCCTACATCGTCGAAAATTCTGGCGCGCGCCTGCTCATCGCCGACGAAGAATTGAGCGCGAGCGCGGCGGGACCCGCGCCCATCATCCTGGTGGATAAAGCCGCGCAATCGAACGCCACGCGCCTGGCACCGGATGCGAAACCCGTAGCGGCGCATCGCCGGCGCACCTCCGACCTGATGCGGCTGATGTACACCTCCGGCACCACCGACCGGCCGAAGGGCGTGATGCTGACCTACGAGAACATCTACTGGAAATCAGCGGATCATGTGCTGGCGCTCGGCCTCGGCCGCGATACAAGACTGCTCGTCGCCGGCCCGCTCTATCATGTCGGCGCCCTCGATCTTCCCGGCATTGCCGTGCTGTGGCAGGGTGGAATGCTCAGCATTCAGCGCGATTTCGATGCGGCGCAATGCCTGGCTGCGATCGAAGCCGACCGGCTTGACGGGGCTTGGCTCGCACCGGTCATGACCACGTCCATCCTCACCTGCCCGGATCGCGAACGCTACGATGTGTCCAGCTTGCGATGGACGATCGGCGGCGGCGAAAAAACTCCGGAAGCGCGCATTCGCGCCTTCTCGCAATATTTCACCAACGCCCGCTACATCGACGCCTACGGCCTGACCGAAACCTGCGGCGGCGACACTTTCATGGAGCCCGGCCTTGAGATCGCGAAAATCGGATCGACCGGCCGTCCCGTCGCCCATGTCGAGATCGAAATCCGCGACGATGCGGGCAACCGCCTGGCGCCTGGCCAGAACGGCGAAATCTGCCTGCGCGGGCCGAAGGTCACGCCCGGCTACTGGAAGGACCCTGCGAAAACCGCGGCCGCGTTTTTCGGCGATTGGTTCCGCAGCGGCGATGTCGGCTATCTCGACGGCGACGGCTTTCTCTATCTCACCGACCGCAAGAAGGACATGATCATCTCCGGCGGCGAGAATATCGCGTCGTCCGAAGTCGAACGTATCATCTACGAACTGCCGCAGGTGCGGGAAGTAGCCGTCATCGGCATGCCCGACGAACGCTGGGGCGAACGGCCGGTCGCGGTCGTGGTGCTGGCAGACAGTGCGGCGCTGGAACTGCCAGCCCTGACCGAGCATTGCCGCAAACGTCTGGCTTCATTCAAGGTGCCCAAACAGCTCATCATTCGCGAGAGCCTGCCACGCAATCCATCGGGCAAGGTGCTCAAGCGCGTGCTGCGCGCCGAACTTGAGGCCAACGCATGACGCAGGAATCCGAAATCACCTCCGGAAAAGTTGCAAAACTCAATCGCGTCGAGCGCAATGCATGGACCAAGCGCAAGATTTTCGACGCCGCTACCAGAATCGTCGGCAAATACGGTTACGCCGAGGCCTCCGTCGCGCGCATCACCGAAGAAGCCGGCGTCGCGCAAGGCACGTTCTACAATCATTTCGAGAACCGTCAGCAATTGCTCGATCAATTGCTGCCTAAAATCGGACTGGACATGGTGCGTTTCATCCGCGACCGGACCGGAACGGCGCACGCGGCGAGGCAGGAAATCGAACGGTTTGGCGCCTTCTTCGACTTCATCCGTGAGGTGCCCGAATTCCTGCGGATCCTCAACGAAGCGGAATTTTTTGCGCCGACCGGCTACCAGAAGCATCTCGACAATATTTCCACGGCCTACGTCCGAATCCTCCGGCGCGCGCGGCATGCCGGCGCGATCGACAACTTCAGCGACGAGGAATTCGAAGCCATCGTTCACATGTTCATGGGCGCGCGCGGCTATCTCAGCCGCCGCTATTCCTACTCCGGCGGCGCCGCCACCGCGGTGCCGGATCATGTGATCTCGGCTTACGAGAAGCTGATTACCCGCGGACTATTCACCCCGCGCGGCGAGGACAAGCAACCATGACCGCGCCTGACGGCATTGTACTGGTGACCGGCGGCAGCCGCGGCATTGGCGCCGCCACCGCGGCCCTGCTCGCGCAGCAGGGGCAGCGCGTCGTCATCGTCGATATCGCGCCCGAAGCTCTCATTGGCACGGAGACGATGCTGTGGTCTGATCCGTTCGACGTTGCCAGCGAGACTGGAGTCGTGAGCGGCATCGCAGCCATCGAAGCCGCGCATGGTCCAATATCAGGCCTTGTCAATGCCGCCGGCGTATTCGGCAAAATGCACGCGGCGGAGCGCGTGCGCATGGACAATTGGGATCGCGAAATCAACATCGATTTGCGCGGCACTTTTCTGGTGGCACGCAGCGTCGGCGAGCGAATGGTGCAGCGGCGGCATGGCACGATCGTCAATGTTGCTTCCGTCGCTGGCATGACGTCCGGCCCGATCCATGCCTATACCGCGGCAAAGGCTGGCGTCATCCAGATAACGCAGACGCTCGCGGCGGAATGGGGCCGCGCCGGCGTGCGGGTAAACGCCGTGTCTCCCGGCTTTACGCGCACCGTCGCGCTGGAGGCGGGAATTGCATCGGGCGCGCTGGATAAAGACCGCCTCGCCCGCAACACCGCGATGAACCGGCTGGTTGAACCGATCGAGGTTGCCCACGCGATTGCGTGGCTGCTCGGACCGACGAGCAGCGGCGTGACCGGAATCAACCTGCCGGTCGACGCCGGATTTATCGCTGGCTCGACATGGGACGCCTATGGCGGATTGCGGGAAACTCCGGGAACGCAGGATGTAAGACCATGAACATTGAGACGCCACGCAAGAAGCTCGATCTGACATCGGCCATCGCCGAGGGCGATATCCGCGTCTTACTGATGGTTCTGGTTCATATGACCGGAGACCTCCGCTGGCTGGAGCCTCCTTACAAGCCCAGGCGCGATGTCCGGCTGATCCCCGATCCGGAAGCCGGTGTGCCCAAGGAAATCCAGGACGAAATCCGCGCCGCCGTCCTCAGCTTGTTCGCAAACGGCGAGCCCAAGCCTGCGATCACCGATCCCGGCAATGAGCTGATGCTGAAAATGATGCGCGCCTGCCTCGGCGAAAACGTCACGCCGGAATACGCGCCGCTGATGCGCGAGGAAATGGGATTCATTGCGCGCGATGTGCGCTGGGCAAAGCAGCCGGCGAGCGAACAATTGCAGCAGCAGCACGTCCTGATCGTCGGCGCCGGGGTCTGCGCCATCGCGCTCGGCGTCGCGCTCGGCCGGCTCGGCATCCCCTACACCATTGTCGAGAAGAACGACGAACTCGGCGGCACCTGGTACGTCAACCGGTATCCCGGCTGCGGCGTCGATACGCCTAATCATTCCTACTCGTTCTCGTTCGGCGCGCGCAACAACTGGACCCGTTATTTCGCGCAGCGCGAAGAACTGCTGGACTATCTCAAGAAGGTCGCGCTCGAACATGACGTTCGCAGCCACATCCGCTTCAACACCCGACTGACCTCGTCGCGCTGGGATCAGACCAGACGCCGCTGGATCTCGACGCTGGAAACCGACAAGGGCGTGGAAGATTTCGAGTCGGCGATCCTGGTCAGCGCGATCGGCCAGCTCAACGATCCGTCGCCAGCTCATTTCAAGGGCGAACAGGATTTTGCCGGCCTGATGCTCCATTCCGCGCTGTGGTCGGACGACATCAAGCTCGGCGGCAAACGCGTGGCGGTGATCGGCACCGGCGCCACCGCGATGCAGCTCGTGCCTTCGATCGCCGATCGCGTGGCTTCCATCACGGTATATCAGCGGTCGGCGCAATGGTCGCGTCCGGTCTCGGGCTATTCCGATCCCATCAGCGAAGGCGCGCGATGGCTGCTCGCGCATCTGCCGTTTTACGTGCAATGGTATCGCTTCAACATGTTCTGGCGTTACGGCGACGGGCTGTTGCCCTTCCTGCGCAAGGACCCGGACTGGCCGCATCCCGATCGCGCCGTCAACAAAGGCAATGACCGGCATCGTCAGGAGCTGACGGACTTCATATTATCCGAGCTGCAGGACCGGCCCGATCTGATCGATAAATGCGTGCCCACCTACCCGCCCTATGGCAAGCGCATCCTGCTCGACAACGGCTGGTTCCGAACACTGACCAAGCCGCATGTCGAACTGGTCACCGAACCCATCGACCACTTCGCGCCAGATGGCATCGTCACTGCCGACGGCGCACTGCGACCGGCGGATGTCATCGTGATCTCGACAGGCTTCAAGGTCACCGAAATGGCGGCGCGTCTCAATATCACCGGGAGCGGCGGCAAGAAACTCAGGGATGCCTGGGCCAACGACAATCCGACCGCCTATCTCGGCCTCACCGTGCCGGATTTTCCGAATTTCTTCTGTATGCTCGGCCCCAATGCCGGCCCGGCGCATGGCGGCAGCGTGATCTTCCAGTCCGAATGCCAGTCACGTTACATCACCGCATGTCTCGTCGACATGATCGAGCATGGTCTGGCCGCCATCGACGTTCGCCAGGACGTCCATGACCAATATGTCCGCGAGGTCGACGTCGAACACGAGCAAATGATCTGGACCCATCCGGGAATGACGACCTACTACCGGAACAAGCAGGGCCGGGTGTTTTCGGCAATGCCGTGGCGGTTCGTGGACTATTGGCGGATGACACACGATGCGGACTTAAGCCAGTATCGTCAGACGAAGGCCTGACGATCGTCAAGAAGGGATCCGCGATGGCAAAACCGCGCGTACGAATCTACACCGACTACAAGAGCCCCTACGCTTTCGTCGCCAACAAGCGGCTCTTCGAACTTGAAGAGAAGCACGGCGTCGAACTCGAATGGCTGCCCTACACGCTCCGCATCCCCGAATTCATGGGGACGGTGGAGGAGCGCACGCCACATTTCTGGCGCAAGGTGCGGTACGCCTACATGGACGCGCGACGCTATGCCAACGCGCAAGGGCTCACCATGAAAGGGCCGCGGCGAATCTACGATGCCTTCTATTCCAGTGCCGGCATGCTGTTCGCGCAGCGCCATGGCCTGTTCCGGCCCTACCATGACACGGTGTTCAGGCGCTTCTGGAGTCACGACCTCGAAATCGACGAATTATCTGACATATCCAGCGTGATCGCTGACGTCGGCGGCTCACAGAAGGATTTCGAAGCTTACGCCAACGGCCCGGCGCGCGACGAGCACGACCGCATCATCGACAAGGCGGAAGCCCTCGGCGTGTTCGGCGTGCCCACCATGGTCTTCAACGGCGAATTGTTCTGGGGCGGCGACCGCATCGACATGCTGATCGAGCGCATCAAGCAACCAGAGACGATCGCGGCGGCGCTGGGAAGCCGGCATCGAGCCTGAGACGGCCGTTGCCGCCGCGCCGCGCCCGATGCCGTTAATTATTTTGCGACGAGATGTTCCCAGCACCCGGTGCGCTCAAGCACAGGCCGCAGCGCCGCTCGGTGCTCTGCATCCAACGATACAAATTTGCCGCGGATGAGATCGAGGCATTTGACCTGATACTTGAACGGCGACAGGGCATAGGGCAGGCCCCAGACATTGATCTCCAGCCGCTCGACGCCCTTCGCAAAGGCTTCGGCGTTGGCGACAAGAAACGGCAGATAGAGTTCGCCCGCAATTCTGAGCAGCGCCTCCGCCATGCCCGACAGCGCCAGCTCTCGCGGATACCACTGCCCGTCGACGCCGGAGGCGTCGTCCAGCCGCCGTGTCCAGTGATCGGTAAAGGGCGCTTTTTCCCGCATGATCCGCATCGGGGTGGGATCGGTCGCCAATTCGCTCAATTGGCCGAACCATGCAAAATCCGCCAGCGATGGCCGGCTTCCGAAAATGTATTTCGTCATCCCGACGTGCGGCTCGAACGCGGCGAGAATGCGGTGGTAGCTCGCCTCCAGCAACGGCCTGTTCTCGGCGGTGGCGCCGAGAATGGGCATTCGCGATATCTGCCTGCGGCGGAACTGTTCGATTTCTTCGGTGCTTCCGGGCTCGGCGTCCGACACCGACCATTCCTCACCTGCCCATCGCGACACATAGGCCTGGTCTTCCGGACCCCACCACCGATAGAGAAAGAGCGGTTTCACGGCCCATTCGTCGGCGAGGTCTTCCAGCAGATCGCAAACGAACGCGACCGCCTTATCTTCGGGAATGACCGAGCGATCCGAATGCCGGGTTTCCAGATCGTACGCCAGTGTCGTGGTTTCGCCGCGAAAACTTCCATCGAGGTATTGAAGAACCGGAATCAGATTTGGCCGCAGGTGCTCGGTCTGTTTCCGCAGCGCCTTGGTCATGATGACCCAATCGAACGGAATCCTCCGGTAACGCAACAGCGCCCGCAGCTTGATCGCGTAAGGCGACGCCGTGGATCCTATCAGCCGATAGCGTCCCTCATTCATGCAAATATCCCGACCAGGCGCGACCGCTCCGACTGCGTTCCACCTCCGCCACGTGCTTTCTGCCTAGCGCAGGCCTGGACCTCACGCAACCGGTCAGCGCTTTCGCTATAGGGAACGGAAAACCGGCGAGCTCTGCATTTTACGAAGGCGGACCGTCGTCCAGGCGAACACCGCGGACCTTGTTGTATCGCGTGAAATCATCCCTAATGCTTGGAAAGTCCCGCAAGAATAAACGCAGACGGAAGCCAAAGGGAGAAGCGTGATGAAGGGGCCCAAGGACGATTCCGGCTTGACCGACAGAGTGGCCATCGTAAGTGGCGGCGGTGCCGCGGGCGACGGCATTGGCAACGGCCGGGCGGCGGCAATCCTGCTGGCACGCGCGGGTACCAAGGTGCTGGTGGCCGATCTCGACCTCAGGCTTGCCGAACGCACGGTTGAAATGATCCTGGCTGAGGGCGGGACAGCGGCAGCAATGGCCTGCGACGTCACCAGGGAAGCCGACTGCCAGCGGATCGTCGAAGCCGCCGTCGACCGTTGGGGCCGGCTCGATTTCCTCGACAACAATGTCGGTATCGGCAGCCGCGGCAGCGTCGTCGACGAGAAGCCCGAGCAATATCGCCGCGTGATGCAAATCAACGTCGAGAGCATGTTTCTGCTCTCCAGGCACGCGATTCCAGCCATGATCAAGACCGCCAAGGGCGGCGCCATTGTCAATATCTCGTCGATTTCAGCACTTCGGCCGCGCGGGCTCACCACTTACACCACCTCGAAAGCGGCGGTCATCGGACTGACCCGGGCGATGGCGGTCGATCACGGCCGCGACAATATCCGGGTCAACTGCATCTGCCCCGGTCCGATGTATACGCCGATGGTCTATGCTCACGGCAGCGGCATGAGCGAGGCCGCTCGCGCTCAGCGCGCCAATGCCTCGCTGCTGAAAACCGAGGGAACCGGCTGGGACGTCGGCCACGCCGTGAAGTTCCTGCTCAGCGACTACGCCCGCTACATCACCGGCCAGGTGCTGGTGGTCGACGGCGGCGTTACGCTGCAAGGCCCCGAACGCGATTCAAGGGATCATTGATCACTTCATAAAGAGCCACAAGGAGGAACAACAAGATGGCCCGCCTGCCCTATCTCGAGGCCTACCAGGTCGCGCCCGAATATCGCGACATGCTCAAGCGCAACACCAACCTGCATAAGCTCTTGGTCAACTCGCCCGATATGGCGCGCGCCTTCAACGGCGTCGGCGGCTACATCCGCTTCAAGAGCAAACTCGACCCGCGGCTGCGCGAACTCGCAATCCTGCAAGTCGGCTGGATGGAGAAATCGGAATACGAATTCACCCATCACGTGAAGATCGGCAAGGAATTCGGCGTCACCGATGAGGATATCGCGAGCCTGATGGCCGAGACCGAGGACAAACCTTCCAGACTCGAGCCTCTGGCCAGGGCGATCCTGAAAGGCGCCCGCGAGATGGTGCGCGAGCTCGCGATGTCGGATTTAACCTTCGCCGAGATCAAGAAGGAACTCAGCGACGAGCACATGACCGATCTCGTGCTCACCATCGCCTTCTATTGCGCCGTCGTCCGGGTGCTCGCGACCATGAAGATCGACAACGAACCCACTTACAAAGAGGTACTGAAGCAGTACCCTATCCCGGGAGTGAACTGACATGCGCCTGAAAGATCGCGTCGCCATCGTCGTCGGCGCCGGCCAGAGCCCCGGCGAAGGCATGGGCAACGGCCGCGCCACGGCCCTCACCTTCGCGCGCGAAGGTGCCAAGGTCATGTGCGTGGATCACAATATCGCGTCGGCCCAGGAGACGGTCGACATGATCGGCGCCAAGGGGGGCATGGCGGTGGCCTTCAAGGCCGACGTCACCAGGCAGACCGAGCTCAAGGCCATGGTCGCCGATGCGCACAGCCGCTGGGGCAGCATCGATATCCTGCATAATAATGTGGGCGTCAGCATCGCGGGCGGCGACGCCGAGCTGCTCGACATCACCGAGGAGGCGCTCGACCGCTGTGTCGCGATCAACCTCAAGAGCTGCATCTTCGCCGCCAAGCACGTGATCCCGATCATGCGCCGGCAGAACAGCGGCGCCATCATCAACATCTCCTCGATGGCTGTCATCACGACCTATCCCTATGTCGCCTATAAGGCGACCAAATCGGCGATGGTCGCTTTCACCGAGCAGCTCGCCTACCAGAACGCCCCGTACGGCATTCGCGCCAATGTTATCCTGCCCGGCCTGATGAACACGCCGATGGCGGTCGATACGCGCGCCCGCGAATTCAAGAAGAGTCGCGCCGAGGTCGAGGCCGAGCGCGACGCGAAAGTGCCGCTGCGCAAGAAGATGGGCACCGGCTGGGACGTCGCCAACGCCGCACTCTTCCTGGCTTCCGATGAAGCCAGCTTCATCACCGGCGTCACCCTGCCGGTCGACGGTGGCGCGAGCGTGCGGCGGGGTTAGCAATCAAGAAAAGACGGAGGAACCTGCTCATGGCCCCCAGCACTCAGGACCGACCTGAACGGCCGCCAGAGGTTGGCGCGGTTTTCGACGCTGTCGTTGTGGGTGCCGGCTTTGCCGGCATGTACATGCTGCACCGCCTTCGCGGGCTTGGCTTTTCGGCACCTGTCTATGAAGCGGGCGGCGGTGTCGGTGGCACATGGTACTGGAACCGCTATCCGGGCGCTCGCTGCGACGTCGAGAGCATGCAGTATTCCTTCTCATTCTCCGAAGAGCTGGACCAGCAATGGGACTGGTCGGAAAAGTACGCGCCGCAGCCCGAGATCCTTGCTTACGCCAACCATGTCGCCGACCGTTTCGATCTCCGCCAGCACATCCGGTTCGACACGCGTGTCACAGCGGCCACCTACGACGAGACCGCGAAATCCTGGCGCATCGAAACCGACCGCGGCGACCAGGTCACCGCGAAGTTCTGCATCATGGCGGTCGGCTGCCTTTCGGCGGCGAACCGTCCGCCCTTCAGAGGACGCGAGGAATTCCGCGGCCCGATCTTTCACACCGGCGAATGGCCTCATGAAGGGGTGGACTTTACCGGACTCCGCGTCGGCGTGATCGGTACGGGTTCCTCGGCGATCCAATCAATTCCGATTATCGCGCAGCAGGCTTCCGCGCTGACGGTGCTCCAGCGCACCGCCACCTATTCCGTGCCGGCCTGGAACGAAAAGCTGACGCCGGAATATCGGAAGACCATCAAGGCCGACTATCCGGCACTGCGCGCCAAAGCGCGTGCACGGCCAACCGGCTTCTATTTCCCGTTCAACATGAAGCCCGCGCTGGAAGCCACGCCAACGGAACGCGAGCGGCAATATCAGGAGGCCTGGGAACGCGGCGGTCTGCCCTTCCTCGGCGCCTACGGCGACCTTCTGTTCGAGCAGGCGGCGAACGACACCATCGCCGAGTTCGCGCGCCGCAAGATTCGCGAGCTCGTCAAGGACCCGACAACCGCCGAGTTGTTGTGTCCGGACAACGTGTTCGGCTGCAAGCGCCTATGCGTCGATACCGGTTACTTCGAGACCTATAATCTTCCGCATGTAAAGCTGGTGGACGTATCCAAAACGCCTATCGAGCGCTTCACGGCGCAGGGTATCGAGGTTGACGGGGTCGAATATCCGCTGGACGCGATCGTCTGCGCGACGGGCTTTGCGGCGATGACGGGGTCGTATGACAGAATGCGGATCACCGGCCGCGATGGCGTGACCCTCGCCGAGAAATGGCGGGCGGGCCCCCGCGCCTATCTCGGCGTTGCCTCGACAGGATTTCCCAACCTGTTCACGATCACCGGACCGGGCAGCCCGTCAGTGCTGGCGAGCATGATCCAGGCAATTGAGCAGCACGTCGACTGGATGGTGGACTGCATCGCTCACATGCGAGACATTGGGGCGAAGACGATCGAGCCGATCCAGCACTACGAGGATGAATGGATCGAGCACGTCAATGAGGTCTCCAAGGTCTCGCTCAGGTCAACCTGCAGTTCCTGGTATGTCGGCGCGAACATCCCGGGGCGCCCGCGGGTCTTCATGCCCTATATCGGCGGTTTTCCGGTCTACGTTCAAAAGTGCAATGAGGTCATGACCAGCGGATTCGAAGGTTTTATCGTTGAGGGAGCCAATGCCCGCAACGAACCGCCACGCGTGCGCCTGACCGAACGATGGCGCGTTCCGCTCGACATCGACGTCATTTCGCCCGCGTCCATCGCGGCAAGGCGCGTGCCCGTGGTTTGATGACGCTCGGTCCAGCAGGAGCAACAGCACATGATCGCCTCGCCCGAAACGCAAGCTCCGCCCGATATGGTGCCAGCGCTCGACTACGATGCCATCATCATCGGGGCGGGCATGTCGGGCATGTACCAGCTCTACCGATTGCGCGAACTCGGGATGCAGGTGCGCGTGTTCGAGGCCGGCACCGGCGTCGGCGGCACCTGGTACTGGAACCGCTATCCGGGTGCGCGCTTCGATTCCGAAAGTTACTCCTACGGCTACTCGTTTTCGAAGGAGCTGCTGGAGGAATGGAGCTGGTCCGAGCACTTCGCCGGCCAGCCGGAAACGCTGCGCTACCTCAATCTCGTCGCCGACAAGTTCGACCTGCGCCGCGACATCCAGTTCCGCAGCACGGTCACTGCGGCAATCTATGACGAGCAAACGCGCAGCTGGAACGTCACGCTGGCGGACGACAGCCGCTTCCGCACGCGCTTTCTGATCACCGCCATTGGCCCGCTCTCCACCCCCACCATGCCGCGGATCGAAGGGGTGGACACGTTCCAAGGCCAATCCTTCCACACCGCCAGATGGCCGCATGAGCCGGTCGACTTCACTGGCCAACGGGTGGCGGTGATCGGGACCGGTGCCACCGGCGTGCAGACCATCCAGACCATCGCCAAGTCCGTCGGGCACCTGACCGTATTCCAGCGCACGCCGAACTGGTGCGCGCCACTGCACAACAGCAAGATCGACGCGGAGACGCAACGGGAGATCAAGTCCGGCTATCGGGAGATGTTCAAGCGATGCCAGGAGACCTTCGCCTGCTTCCTGCACACGCCCGATCCGCGCGGGACTTTCGAGGTATCGGATGAGGAGCGCGAAGCTTTCTTCGAAAAGTTGTATGCCGAGCGCGGCTTCGGTATCTGGCAGGGCAATTTCCGTGACATCCTGATCGACCGGAAGGCGAACGCTGTTATCAGCGACTTCGTGGCGAGGAAGATCCGCCAACGGGTGAACGATCAACAGGTGGCGGAAAAGCTTATCCCGAAGAATCACGGCTTCGGCACTCGCCGGCTGCCGCTCGAGACTTTCTATTATGAGGTCTACAACCGGGACAATGTCGAGCTGGTAGACATCACGGAAACGCCGATCGAGCGGATCACGACTGATGGCATCAAGACCAGCGATCGCAAATACGAATTCGACATCATCATCTACGCGACCGGCTTCGATGCCATCACCGGCAGCTTCGACCGGATCGACTTCCGCGGCGTGGATGGCGCGCGGCTAAAGGACAGGTGGAAGAGCGGGCCGCAGACCTTTCTCGGCGTCCTGGTCGACGGCTTCCCCAACATGATGATGCTGATGGGGCCGCACACGGCACTCGGCAATATTCCACGCAGCATCGAATACAATGTCGATTGGGTGACCGGCCTGATCCGCCACGCGCGAGAAAACGGCCTGACCCGCGTCGAGGCCACGGCAGCGGGCGTGACGACCTGGACCGATCACGTCAAGGCGCTTGGGGTCGGCCTGCTGTCCAACGAGGTCAACTCCTGGATGACCGGCATCAACTCCAACGTCGATGGCAAGCAGACCCGTATCGTCGCACGCTACAGCGGCAGCGCCCCCGCCTACCGCGCGCGATGCAACGAGGTGGCGTTCAAGCGATATCAGGAGCTCGCGCTGGCATAAAGCAGCCACCCGGTCACACGCTGGCCCGCGATCGGTATGACGATTGATGTGCGGAAGATTGGAGGGCGCAACTCTGCCCCGAGAAGGGGGGCGCCGTCATCGGAACAGAGCTGCGCTAGCCTGTAAAAGGCTGAGATCACGATACAACGTCGGAGCGTCGGCGGCGGTCAACCCTCGGTGCCGGATTATCACGTTTGAAGGAGCGAACGAACAAGCGAACTGGCGAATGGAAGGCGTGTTCCCATGTTCTGGCTACACCGTCCGGGAGACCAAAATGATCCAAGAGGTCAAAATGAAATTCGCTTTAATCAGCGCTGCGGCTCTTGCCGGAGCCGCTTTCGCAACTCCCGCGCTGGCGCAAGCCGTCATCGAAGACCCCGGCTATTGTGCGCAATTCTACCCCAACGCGAACTGTCAGAACCTGGGGCCGGGCAATCCGTACACCGATGGCGGCTACTATCGCGACAATTGGCCGAACGGCTACGCTATGACGGAGCATCATCCACGGCATCACACGCATCGGCATCATCACCGCTAGAGCGGGATGAGATTAGGTTGGGGCCATAACGACGGCGCATTTTTCTTCTCGCGCCCGGACGCTGCGCAGCAGGAGTGCTGCGAGCCGGGGTTCACTCTACTTTGCATGGGGTTGTTTTCGTGATTTTTTGTCCAGGCCCTGCCGTGCACCGCCGGAGGGACGGTAGGCCGGGTCCGGGACACGAGATCGTTAGTGCCTCGCGCTTACGGGACGAATCGATCCAGTTCCAACACATCATGCTCTAACGCGCGGCAAGATTGTCGGCAAGGATGAAGTCAGACGCCGCAATCCGGATTGTCTAACTCGCTGAAACATCGCCCCGCCATCGTTCACCCTGCCCGTTTGCCGCGCTCGCCGGTTCCTCGCCGTCAGCGGCCGGTATATTTTGGCGATCGCTTTTCGACGAAGGCATCAAGACCTTCCTGGCAATCCTGCGTCGTCGCGACAAGCGCAAAACTCTCGGCCGCGTTCTCGATCGCGCGACGATAGTCCGCATCGACCGCGCGCATGAAGGCATCGCGGCCGATTTTCATGACAATCGGCGACTTTTCCGCGAATCGCCGCGCAAGGATTCGCGCGCGACTAAGTGCGGTCCCCTTAGGCACCACTTCGCTCGCCAGACCCATGCGAAACGCGGTCGCGGCATCGAATGAATCACCGAGAAACAGCGGGCCGAACGCCTGATGCTTTCCGACAAGGCGCGGCAGCTGCACAAAATGCAGGGCCGGGATCAGTCCCACGTCGATTTCCGGATAGCCGAACGTGGCGGCTTCGCCGGCAATGATCATGTCGCACGATATCGCGATCGTCATGCCCCCGGCGCGCGCCGGTCCGTCAACCGCGGCGATGGTCGGTTTGCCCATTCGATATTGGACGTCGTTGAGCGCAAAGTAGAGACGCTCGAGAAAGAGCTTGGTTTCAGTCCCGCGCTTGCCGCGCACGATGTCAAGATCGAGCCCGGCACAAAACACCTTGTGCGCGCTGCAGAGGATCACCGCGCGTACTGACGCGTCGTCTCTCGCCTTTTCCAAAGCTCCCAGCAAGGCGTCTATCAATGGCATGCTCAGCGCGTTGACGGGCGCGCGGTCGAGCGTGATCTGTGCGATCGCATCTGAGACGGTGTAGTGAACGAGTTCAGCACTCATGGCGCCTGGTCTCCGGTGGGTTTGGCCTAGCACACCGAGGTACGTACCACGCCGGCGCTGATGAAATTGTCGATTGCGTCGCCATCAAAGCCGGCATCCAGGAGAACCGCGCGGCTATCCGCGCCGACATCCGGCGCAGGCCGCAGTTTGTCCTCGGAAAGGCCCATGAAGCCCGGCGTGCGCGGCGCGTATACCAATCCAACGCCGGGCGTGTCCTGGCAAACCGCTGATTTCGTTGCCTCGACGTGAACATTATGCAGCCAATCGCCGGGATTGAGGATTCGCTCTGAGATAATATCCGCTGCATGAAGCCTGCTAAGCCAGGTTTCGGAGGATTGAGTCAGGAAGACATCGCGCATCTGCGCGATCAGCACATCAGCGGAATCCGCTCGCTTCGCGAAATCCAGGAACCGCGGATCGCTGGCAAGATCCTCGCGTTCGATGGCAGCGCAAAGGCGTTTGTACTGCGACTCGTTCACCAGGGTGACCATGAGCCAGCCATCCCTTGTTTGATAGGAGCCCGCCGGTACATTGAGCGCGCGCGGAGTGCCTCCCTCCAGAACATGCTCGGCGACCTTGTGGCCAAGCAACGCAGCCGTCGATTGTGTGAGGCTGACATCGATCCAGCGGCCCGCGCCAACGGTCGCGCGCGCGAACAGCGCGGTCGCGATGGCCTGAAATGCGTAGACCCCGGTCGCAACATCCGAAATCGTCGTGCCAACCCTGTGCGGGGTCTTGTCGTTGCCGACGTTAACCGACACAAGGCCGGAAAATGCCTGCGCCACGGAATCCGAGCCCGGGCGCTTTGAGTACGGCCCGTCTTGCCCAAAGCCGCTGACCGAGAGATAGATCAGGCCCGGATTGTCACGGGCCACATCCTCATAGCCGATCCCGAGGCGGGCGGCGACGCCGGGCCGGAAGCCTTCGATGAAGACATCGCAATCGCTGGCGAGGCGTCTGGCGATCCGGATGCCTTCGTCGTGCTTCAGATCGAGGCACAGACTGCGCTTGCCACGATTATAGACGGCAGACAGCGCCGTATGACTCCCGTAAGTCGTCCCCAGATAGCGCGACCAGTCTCCCTCGGGGGGCTCGACTTTGATGACCTCGGCCCCGTAAACACCGAGCAACATGGCACAGTAAGGCGACGCAATCCCCTGCCCAAAGTCGAGAACACGCAAGCCACGATAAGGCGCGTCGTGCGTCGGCGACATCTTTCGTTCTATCAATTTTATTCTCCCAGTGAACCTAACGGTAACCGCTCGAAGCGGGTAGATCAAACACCGATGTCCGCAGCCAAAGGCCCTCGGTCCTGCGGCCACCGCCGCGCCGCTGCTCACGCGCCGCGACAAGGTGACGGGTCATTTGCAAAAGAAAGAGTACGAAGGCTGGATGATCCATGTGTTCTGGCTGCCGGCGCGGTTCAAATTCCTGCGCGGCACGGCGTTCGATCCGTTCGGCTGCAGGGCGGAACGCAAAGCCGAGCGAAAGCAGATCGAGGACCACAGTCGTTGTGGACCGGCCGGCGATGCGGCGATTTCTCTCCGTTCCAGCAGTGCTGGAAACACCCTCTCGGATCACAGCCGCACGTTGGAGCAGATGGCGGCGGTACAGTGATGACAGCAATCGCACTGCGTCATTTTATTTTCGATGCGAGCAATGGCGGGACTTCGCAACCATCGGGCCAAATCCCTCCGACGTTCGTGCGTTTCTGTGCGCGCTCCTAACAAACTTGCGATGCGCAACGCGCATTAGGGTTAATCCCGAGATTCAAATTGCAATCCGACTCTTTTCAAGCGATAAATTTTTTCGACCGGCGCGTAAGCTCATGTTTGTTAGCAACCGCAACAATACGCTGTTAGCAAACGCAATAATGCGCGTGGCGATCGGTCGTCGGAAGCTCAGTAAAATGCTTTTTGTATCGCGTGATATCAGCGGAATTCCCGTCAACATCTGCAAATCCCCTGTCTACATGCAGAGGTGGTTTACCGATATCGCTGAGCAAAACGATGACACGAGAAAAATCGTAGTCACCGAGGACGGCAAGGTAGCCGGCAGCCTGATCATCGTGCTAGGACGGAATAGCCTCGGGATGAAGCAGGCGTACAATCTGCCCTGGGCGCGCGTGTGCGGTCCGAATATCCCTGAAGACACCTGCAAAACCAAGAAGGCTGAAATTACCCGTCAGTTGATCAAGCAACTACCGACGGACGTATCCTATTTCCTGACGCTGTCCAACGAGTTCGACTACAGGCTGTTTCTGTCGGAAGGATTCCAACCCGCTTTAGAGGAAAATTATACTGTAGCTCCGGATAAATCACCGCTGCTGCACGCCTCATTCTCGAAAATGACGAGGCGGCATATCCGACAGGCGCACGAGCATTTGATTGTTTCAACTACAACTCCCCAGGCGTTCATACAGACTTATGCAGCCGATCTTTTCCGTAGACGCCGAAAGTCGTATGCGCCGCTCACGATCGCGCACGATATTCTCAAGGAGGGCGTGCGTCGGGGGCAGGCCCGTATCTTCACCGCGAACAGACGCGACACGGGAGAAATTGACGCGGCCGTGGCGTGTTTGTGGGACGACACCAATTATTATTATTGGATGACGACACGTCGGGTGCCGGCAGACGGGCAGACCAAACCCCACCAGGGGGCCGTCAAATTGCTCTTGTGGTCGGCAATTCAAGACGCCGCTGCCAGGGGTCTCACCTTCGACTTCGATGGTATCCCGTCCGAGTTTTCCTCCAAGGAAAACGGCGTAACAAGGTTATACGCTGGAATGGGCGGCCAACGATCCATTCGTTACAGGGTGAAGCGCGAAACACGGCTCGAACAATTACTCGGCCGACTTCGCACGCCGGCCAAGCTGCTCATTACCAAGACAGTCGGCACATTCATGACGCTCAAGATGAACTACTGACGATGTAGTGCGGCTAGCCTTGACGCCGGCCAAAGGGCGTCCGCCTGTTTACTATTGTTGTCTTCAGGACCAGCGGCCGCCGCGGCTCTTGCCGTGCCAAAGCGTTCAAGAAATTTTGCGGCCCAAGCATCGTGAGCGCAGATTTCGATCGATAGCGCTTCGAGAATACTCTGAAATTAATATCGTAGTTGCGAGCAAAGCGCCGGATCAGGGCGACCTCTTCATCGTATCGCTTGAGCTTCCGATAGATCGTGGCCGCCTCCCAGTAATACCAGGGGACCATCGCGTGCTCGCCAGTCCTGCGGCCGCCCTGCTCTTCCAACCTCACCTCCGCGAGAGCAACCTGCAACGCCGTTTCGTACTCACCGATGCGCTTAAGCTAATTCACCTGATCGGCGGTGTCTGCTGATTTGGGCGCCTGTTTCTCGGGCGCCTGTTTCTCGTACCGCCATGAATTCCAGATCTGCTCGACGGAAGCCTTCTGCAGCGGTGCCGGCTTCTGCAGGAATGTAGGCGTCTCGGGGGCGCGGACGAAACGCGCTTCGCGCGAAATCGACCAATCAAGGTGCTGCATTTTGTGGCTGCTGTTCTAGCGCTTCGATTTCTTGACCCGCCCGAAGCTTCTTTGCGGTTTCCCACGTCCTCAACCAACTCGATTTCGGGATCGAATGGGCCGGCGGGGAAGGTCTTGTCGCCGGGCGAGTGCTTTCTTCACCAATGCGGAAAATCCATCAAGCGCCATTTACCTGTTTGGAACCTGATAGGGAGCTACTTAATCCGAGTTGGATGTTGCTGGATCTTGTGATGTCGAAAAAGAACGCCGCAGATATACGGATCGACCCCATGCACAGTCGCGCGATCTGCGATGAGATCGGGGAGCGGCTTCGTCAGGTGCTTAAGCGAGAGTCTGTTGGGCTCCCTCCGCGCCTGCAATTATTGGTCGATCGACTTGCCGAGCTCGATGGTGCGGCTGCGCCGTCGATCGTACCCTCTTTCGAGGAAATGCTTCCGCGGCGAGAACTTCATTCCTCATCGGCATAATGGCCACCGCATACGGCGGATTTCGCAGCCGCGACTAACAGCCGGTGAACCGTGGGTCTGGCCCCTCGTGCAATTCTTTCAGGTACGCCAGCGCATAGATGGCCAACTGATGCGTGTCGTTTTGTCCGGCAGCGCCGAGCTTGTCGATATATCGGATAATTTTCTCTCGGGATTGCGCAATCCGCGTGGCGTCGAGCTCGCGGGTCAACCCGTAGGTGTACAACGCATGATCAACAATTTCGTCCATCGAAAACTCCGAACTTACTGCACTGCGCTAGTTGCAATGCAGCATTCCGATTTCGCGGGGTCAAGCTCAATTTTTAACAATCTGCCAATGACGTTAGCTTGCGGGCCCGAATCGTTGGGGGTCGCGGCCTGCCCTCCCGATGATTTGCCGGCCTGAGTCGGCTTCAACTCTCGCTTGGTGCAAACGGCGCTCACACGCAAACCGCGATCTCCGGCGTCTTGCCAAGCGCGATGTGGCGGCAGCTCGCAGGGGACGTCCAAGAATGAAGTGTGCCGCGATGGCTGCAATCCTCATTTGCGGTTCCAGAATTAACCCGCAGCATCGACATCAAGCTTAACACGCGGCTTTCGTTGCGCGGTCATCTAGACCCGATAGCATCATCGCACCGAACATGATCCCGTGTTCGGATCCGCGATGTAAGCGATCATTCCCCGCTTGGCGTCTGTTATTGGTGAGACTGCAGATGGTCGCAGGCAGTCAGGATTTCGAACAAAATGAGAGTACGCGGTCGAAGCCGGCCTGGGTAGGCGTTTGGCACCTTTGGACGGTCGTCATTCCGAGGCGATCGATTGCGGGGCGGCTCGTGTATGGAAAGGTCTTGCGACGCCATGACGGGCGGCGTTGGACCTACAAGAAGTTCGTCGAGCCAACGAATGACCAAGCTGATTGAGAAACGGTCAGCTGCTCGAACGGCGGCTTCAAAGGGCGCGCTGCTGTTCTTTAGCGCCCAGCGCGGTGTATTTGCTTGCGAAGTGCAGGACGTCACCAATGCCGGCGCTCAGATCAGGCTCAGTGGCCTCAACGTGCTGCCGCCGAATTTCGAGTTGTCGTTCGACAATTTTCGCACCGTCCGCAAATGTCGGCTGGTCTGGCGCCGCGGCGATTTTATCGGAATCGCGTTCGAAAATTGATCACGTCGGGCTAACGCCACGTAGCGTTATCGGAGCGCTCCACCAGCGCCTACGGCCAGTCCGAAACTTCGAACTCGCGCTGACCTTCTTCCACAACCTTGGATATCGCAGCGCTGCATACTTCGCGCTCCGCCTTTCCATATTTGACGCCTTTGACGGCCCAATTGGCGCCGTCGGGCGACGCCGGAACAACGCGCTCGACAATAATTTCGATTAGACCCCCGCACTGTGGGTCACCTCTCCGGACGTTTTCGGCCAACGCCGACTCCAGAGCGGCGCGCGCGATCCACGTGCGCTTTTTTGTGAGTTCTTCCGTTTTCTTTTGGTTCATATTGCACTGCACAATTACGGGGCCGGTGCTGGCCAAGTCCCGATTATGGTCCGACTCGTCTTCCATGGCTCTGTCTATGTGCAGATTCTTCGCGGCCGCCTTGCCTTGATTATCGAAAATTTCAAAGCTTATCTTCTGGCCCTTTCGCAGATCGGCAAGGCCGGCCTCCCGGACCGCCGAGAGGTGAACGAACACCTCCGCTCCACCGGTGTCCGTTTTTATGAATCCATAGCCTTTTGCCGGATTAAATGACTTAACGGTGCCTGTAGCCATCATTTGGGTCCCAGAATCGTCGGCCTACCCGATCATAGCCCGGAGTTTGCGGTGCAACAAAGCGCCGCCGTCCCGGAAAACGCGCGGATCGCGCTACCGCGGAAGTTTTCCACTGCAAGCTGCACGACGGCTGCACAAAAACCCGGACGGGTCCCCGAAATGGTCGAATATTGTACACAATTGAAACATCTGGCGAACCGATTCGTTGAGTCATGTGCTGAACGCAACTTTGTTCGGCAGGGGACCTCATGTCAGAGTTTCGTAACAGACATTTCGACGCGCACCCGAGGAGCAAACGTACCGGCCCAGTCGGCCACGTGATCCGGGATGCAAGGTTTAGGACTGCGGACGACCTGCGGTATTCATCGGCGTGGCCGTGGATATCATCGTTCGCCATAAGCCTCGCGATTTGGGCTTCCCTGGCGTGGCTGATCTGGGGCAGGTAATTCAGACGCGGGCTAAGCGGATAGACGCCGGATTTCATCGAGGTAAAGCTGCGCGCTGCGTTTCCAGGAGAACAGCGCCGCTCGCTTTCGGCCTTGCGCCGCCATTGTCGCGCGAAGATCCCGGTTTCCTGCCAGGCCAATGATCGCGTCCCGCCAGCCATCGCCGTGGTCGGGATCCACGTAAGCGACCGCATTGCCACCTACCTCGATGAGACTTGCTGCATTCGAGCAGATAACGGGGCAGCCCCTGGCCATTGCCTCCAACGGCGGAATTCCGAAGCCCTCGGTCTTGGAGGGAAATGCCAGACATAGCGCGCCCTCGTAGAGAGCGGCCAGATCGTCGTCGCCCACATAGCCGGCGTGATGAATGTTGGCTTTCTGATAATCGGGCGCATTCGCGGAAAAAATGCTCGATGCCCCGCCAACGACGACGACGTCGATGCCTGCCGCATCAAGTCCTCTCGCCTGTTCGAGGATGACATGGACGTTCTTGTGCTTCGCGCTGCTGCCCAGCAAAAGGACGTAAGGGCGCTTCAAGACCTTGAGGAGCGGAATTTCGGCCCGCTTCGCATCCCACCGCAGCGCGTGCTCGTGGCCATTGGGCGCGATGAAGATCTTTTCGCGTCGGCAGATCCCATATTTGACCAGCATATCCGCGGAAAACTGCGACACGGTCGCGACCCTGCTGGCTCGCCTGCCGATCAACGGCAGCAATGTGCGATAGGCCAGGCCGAAGGCGCGGGAATAACTTTCCGGTTCGATGAACGTGTTCGCATCATGAATGCATACGATGTGACGTCGCGCCAACACCGGACCGAAATTTCCAAGGCTCAGGACGCCGGATGTCCCATACCAAGGCAAAACCAATTGGTCCCAGGCATGACCCGAACCGAACTTAGTCTGGCAAACATCGATTTGCGAAAGCGCAAGTTTTACGTCCGCGCCGGGCGGCATAGCGAGCCGCAATCCAAGCCGCCTCGCGACGTCGCCGTCTTCCGAGGATATTTCGTCAAGCGAGGCAACGATTTCATACGCATAGCGTTGAACGCCGGTGATCCGTTGGGTCATGAACCGGCCGTTGATGGCCCAGATTGGCCTTCCGTCAACGCCGTCGTCAGAGCTTTTCATAATTGAATTTCGATAGCAGGTTTGCTGCTGAGCCTTGAGCGTCCCAGGTCCATTTTCCACGCACAGCCCGGACCAGAAACAACGTGAATCAACGTGGCCGCCGAGTTCGTCCGGTCCGGCATACCGTCTCTTCTCCAGTTTCATTTTTTCACACTGCAACTGCTGTCAGCCGAGAACCCGCTCCGCTTCAACGATGGCGCAGAGAATGTGATAAAATGAAGAGGCCGGAATGAAATCGACCAGCGATCGGCCGTCGCGATCGAATTGATCGTACCAGCCACCCATAACGGGATGGCGCAGATAGTGTCGATGCAGCCGAGCAAGAGCCTCACGCGCCTCGTCAGCCGCACCCTGCTCTTCCACCTCGGCCTGCGCGATCCAGGCCTTGGCGATTTCCGTTTGAGGCCAGCAGCGCCGGGTGAACTTTCTGATATTCCCGTCTGCGTCGCCCTCGTCGAACAGACAGCCCGTCACGTCGTCGCGATATCGCAAGGCCGAGTTAAGCAACTGCGAGCGATGCCGGGCGGTTGGACAGCCCGTGATCCGTTCAAAGCCCCTGAGCAGCCACACCCATTCCGCCTGATGCCCGGGTTCAACACTGACAGGCTCTATTCTCGACCAATCCTCCTCGAAATATTCGCCGAGAACCTGACGCTGCGGATCGTATAAATTCGCAACGAACAGGCCGTATAAATCGCCGGCGCGATTCTGAAAAACAGAATCCCTCGTCGCATCGAATGTTGCGATCAACGCCTCAAGCATATGCATCTGCGGATTTTGTCGGCGCGGCATCGTTGCGGGAATTCCCTCAATGAAGCCGCCATGAGGCGATCGCAGGTCGCGGTCGATAAACGCGAGCAAAGATTCGATCTCGCCCCGAACCTGGGCATCATTGCTCAACTGATATACCGTCGACAGCGCGAGCAGCACGAAGGCGTGGTCGTAGGTATCGCGCATCGCGTTGATCGTGGAACCATCCGGACCGAGCAAGTGAACAAAGCCTGGCCGGCCATCCGGGCTTTTAGCTTTCGCCAAAAGATAATCCAGGCCCCTCATTGCGATTTCGCGGCCTTCCGGATACCAGCCGATTTGAGCCGCCTTGGCGAACGAATAGATCTGTCGCGCTTGAACCCGGACACGCCGCGGCTCCGCACGATCCGCCCTGCCCTCGATATCCAGCCTTTCGACAAAGCCGCCTGCCGCCGGATCCCAGCCTTCGCCGGACCATAGAGGCAGCGAATGGTCGATCATATGGGACTTCAGCAACCCGACGATGTCTTGGTGCCCTGACCCAGTCGTATGTGCGGTACTACCGATGCTACCCACTTCACCTTCCCTGCCGCGGCCATCACCCAACAAATGTTACGCCATTCTTTCATCATAGGATCGGGCGACGCCTCGGATTCGCAATGCTATTCTACTGTGCGTCCTCAGGCAAATCGCCGGACCAAATCCCTCCGCGTCCGCCCAACCTCCGGACGATGCGCCGCCATAGCCGCAGTTCAGATCGTCGTTTCAGATGTATCCAGCTGCCTTGAGTAATTGACGGTTTGAAAGACTTCCTGAAACTCAAGATCCTCCCGTTTCGCCATACGTTGGGAAGAAGGAGATTTTCAACCGATCGCCTCTACGCGACGGGCTATCGACATCGATATGGCATTTCAGAACTGCACGAGCGCGGCTTGGACTCACTCACCGGGAAATAAGAGACTGTGAAGCGTTTGCGCCCTCAAGCAAATGCTTTGCTGCCCTATTGACCAGCCCCTGGACGACGCACCGGTGCAGAGAAAAACAGGCAGGTCAGGATTGGGCGGCTGAGACCAACGTCAGGATAGGGCGGCGTTGCATGCGCCATTTCAGCCGACGCGCGGGTAACTATCTATTTCTACCGTCGATCTGCATAAGGGCTTGGCATCGCAGATGCCAAGTGGCAAAATATTTGAGATTGCAGGCGGCTTTTGGGATCCGACGGAATGCATAGGGCAGACATTGACGGGCTACGCGCCGTAGCGGTCATCTCTGTCGTGTTATTTCACTTCAAGTTATTCCCGAATTACATCCGCGGCGGCTTTATCGGCGTCGACGTTTTCTTTGTGATTTCCGGCTATCTCATCACCGGAATTATCTTGAAGGGCATCGACGACGGCTCCTACTCCGTCGCGAATTTTTATAACCGGCGAATTCGACGAATCTTTCCGGCTCTGTTTGCTGTTTTCGGGTTCTGCATTCTGGCAGGTTTCTTCTGGTACTTTCCCACCGAGGCGGCAACCGTCGGAGCCAGCATAGCCGCCTCGATATTCTTCATTTCCAATATCTTTTTCTACCTGCGGAGCGATTATTTCGAACGCGACAGCGAAACAAACCCTCTGCTTCATACCTGGTCGTTATCGGTCGAAGAGCAGTTCTATGTGCTGTTTCCGCTGGTCATCTTTCTGATCAAGGATCGCAGCAATCAAGCGAGAATCGCCACGGTTTTCTCGTTGATGTTGGCGAGTTTTCTCTATGCCGCATATACGATTCATACCGATGTCAGCGCGACGTTCTACCTCACCCACTTCAGGGCGTGGGAGCTGCTCGTCGGAGCGTTGTTGGCGGCCAAGGCATTTCCTGACATTTCGCGGCGATGGATCGCCGAGGCTGGCGCAGCCACCGGCCTCATTCTGCTTTTCATAAGCTTCTATGTGATTTCGAGAACGAGCCTGTTTCCGGGCCCGCTCGCCCTTGCACCCTGCATCGGAACAGCCCTCATTGTCTGGGCCGGTGTCGGGCATTCGACCTACGTCGGACGATTGCTCTCGCTGCGGCCCGTTCAGTTCGTCGGCCTGATCTCGTATTCGCTCTATCTGTGGCACTGGCCCATGATCGTTTTTTTCAGGCTTTTCCATGAGCCCGACAGGATGGAGAAATTCGCCCTGGTCATAGCTAGCACAACAATTGCCGCGCTTTCGTGGAGATTTGTCGAACGGCCGTTTCGTGAGAAGCCGTACCGATTCAGTAACAGAGGCACCTTGCTCGCAGGTGGCGGTTCAATGATTGCCGTAGCTGTCGCTGCGCTTCTGCTCAGACCCGGGATCGAACAGTTCTGGAATTATCCATCGCAGGCGACCGACGTCATTGCCTACGCCAAAATCGACGAAAGCCATATGCGAGTCGGGACTTGCTTTCTAATTACCAGCCTGCGCGCCGACTTCAGCGGTCCGTACAAGGACAATTGCCTATCGCTAAAGCCGGACCGACCCAACTTCCTTGTTCTTGGTGACAGCCACGCCGCCCACCTGTGGAGCGGACTTCAATCGACCCAGGCGAATGTCAATTTTCTGCAAGCGACGGCGAGTGGCTGCAAGCCAATCGACGGCGCAGCGGGTCTGCAGCACTGCAGAGATTTAATGGCCTATGTTCTGGAAACCTTCATTCCAAACGCCCATCTGGACGGCATCATCATATCCGGACGATGGGAGATCGCCGACCTGAGCGGGCTGATCAGCACCGTCCAGCGGTTATCGCGCCATATCCCAAGGGTGATCGTATTCGGACCGATCGTGGAATACGACCAGTCGCTCCCGCGAATTCTCGCCAAAGCGATCGCGTCCGGCAGACCTCTCTCCGGCTATGCGACGGAGCACCGGCGACCGGCTCAAAAAGAGATAAATCTCACCTTTGCCAAGGCTCTGAAGAAAGAAGGGATCGAGTATTTTTCGACCTACGAGGCTATTTGCAACCCTGAATGCCTGATCTGGGCTGAAGAAGGCGTGCCGCTACAATTTGACGACGGTCATCTTACTCGACAGGGATCGGCTTACGTTGCGCGCAAGTTTGGCCGTCAGGTTTTTTCCTCAGCCGCTCCGTAGCGAGAAATGCTGTCCAGGAGATTGCCATCAATCGCCGTCGCTGAATGGCCGCCTTTTTATTTCAACGCGAGGACGTCGATGCCGGTTAGAGATTTGCGTGCCATTTCGAGCGATGAGCACCTTGAGGCGGATTTCTGCATCGTAGGCAGCGGCCCGGCGGGTGCGACGATCGCCCTTGAGCTGGCGCGCACCAGGGCCAAAGTTTTGCTCGTCGAGAGCGGGGGCCTGACACGCGACGCCGGCACAGATGCGCTCAATGAAATCGAGAACGTCGGCTGGCCACGCGTGATGGATCAATGGCTGGTTCGAAACCGAATGCTGGGTGGTACGTCCAACACATGGGCTGGCCGTTGCGCTGCTTTCGATGATATCGACTACGAACCGCGGGATTGGGTGCCCCACTCGGGATGGCCATTCAAGGCCGATGAATTGACGCCCTACCTGAGCAGATCGGCATCACGATTGGGTCTCGTCGCGAATATCGGACACATGAGTCGCGGCTTCTGGAATCCAGCAAGACAACGAGGGGCCAAACCGGGCATCGATGAAAGACTGCTTAGTTCATGCTTATGGCAATTCAGCCGGGATGCCGGCAACCGGAATGTTTCTGTCAATTTTGCCGAAAGCCTGAGCTCGTCCCGAGCTGACAACCTTGACGTCATTTTGAATGCGACCGTAACTCACGTTAACACCAATCAAGCTGGCACCGCAGTCGAGTCAATCGACGTCCGCGGCCTGGACGGCGAAGCTCGCAAGATTTCGTCACGCTGTATCGTGCTAAGCGCGGGTGGCATTGAAAACGCCCGCCTTCTGCTGGCCTCGAACAGCCTGCATTCATGCGGCCTCGGAAATCAGCGCGATCTGGTCGGCTGTTTTTTGATGGATCATCTGAAGGGTACGATCGGCAGCTTCGATCCCCGCAAGGCTCAAGCGTTGAGATCCTGGTTCGGCCAATACTTCATCAAAGGCCCGATCGGAAATCACCGGACTCTTCGCGGATTGCGGCTAAGCCCCGAATACCAGAGAGCGGAAAACCTGCTCAATGGCGCTGTGTTCACCGAGGAGTATGAATTCATTGCCCCCGACGATCCCTGGATCGCAATGAAGCGCCTTCTCCGCGGCAAACCTCCGGCGCTCCGCGATGCCGTAAACGTTGGGTCAAACCTGCATCTGGTCGGCCAAGGTCTTTTCCAATACCTGGTCGAAAAAAGCTCGCTGCCACGCAAGCTGGAAAAACTCGAACTGCGCTGTATCGTTGAACAGCGGCCGGATCCTTCAAGCCGCGTGACGCTTTCAACCCGCACCGATCGATTCGGCGTTCCGCTTTCGCGAATAGACTGGAAGGTCAACGAACAGGAGCAGCGGACCATCAAGGCAATTGCGACATTGTTGAAGACGGAGTTCGAGCGCTTGCAGATCGAACCGCCGCTGCTCGAAGGCTGGATTACCGAAAATCAGGATTTGCCGGAATACTTCCAGGACATTGCGCATCCAACCGGTACGACGCGTATGTCAGCCGATCCGGCCTCAGGTGTCGTCGACGCGCATTGTCAGGTCCACGGTGTCCATGGGCTCTTCGTTGCCGGAAGTTCAGTATTCCCCACCTCCGGCCACGCCAATCCCACCCAAATGATCGTCGCGCTCGCAATACGCCTTGCGGACACGTTAAAAAACCGCATTGTGAACAGTCAGGCAGCGTGAGCACTGTCCGCCAGGTCGCAGCGCGCGGAGGTGTTCGGCGGGCAGCGGCAGCGAGGTATTTTTACGCCATTGCCGAGACGTCACCAACGCACGAGCTGATTCATGACCGTCCAGTTAATCGGGATCCTCACGCTTCTTATCGGCATTGCCAGCCTGTTCCGCCCGGCGCCCTTCACCGTTAATGTGTTCTTTTGCTCCACCCTGCTCGGGGCTTCGGCCGCACTGGTATTGGATTCTCTGGGCGGCACCAACATATCGCCGTCTCATCTGCTGCTCGGATTTCTGCTCTTTCGGCTGCTCAGCGACGAACGCGTCGCGAACAACGCGTTACAGGGTGTATCATTTGGTCGACCGGGTTTCTGGCTTCTGTTGACGGTGATCTTCAGCATCATCTCCGCATTTTTCATGCCGCGCTTGTTTGCAGGGCAAACGTTAACGTTTCCGGTTCGCGCTGAGAGCAATCAAAGCGTTCCGCTGGCTCCCGCGATGTCGAACATTACTCAGTCGATCTACTTCATTGGCAATTTTGCCTGCTTCATTACTCTCTATGGTTATGCAAGCACGCTTTCGGGAAGAAAGGTTCTGGGGGGTGCTGCGATAGCCTGCGCGACGCTTAATCTGATTTTTGGCGCACTTGATTTGCTGACCTATTTCACGAATACGACGGAGTTGTTCTCGTTCATCCGCAATGCGAATTACGCCCTGCTCAGCGATACGGAAGTCGCGGGCTTCAAGCGGATTGTGGGGTCCTTTACCGAGGCTTCCTCGTTCGGCTCCGCGACGCTCGGCTATTTCGCATTCACCGGCAGACTTTGGCTGCTCGGCATCCGGACCCAATTGACGGCACCTCTGGCTTTCTTGTCGCTGATGGCAATGCTGTTTGCGACGTCGACAACAGCTTACGTCGGTCTCGGCGCTTTCCTGGCATTGAGCTATTTGCAGGTATTGCTTTCAGCCCTGCGCCGACCGATTACCATGCAGATGAGTTTGTTTCTCATTGTGGGTCCGATCGTCATGGCGCTCGGAACCGTTGCTATTGCGCTCAATGAAAATGCTTCGGCCTATGCCCAGAACCTTATCGACACTATGGTGCTTAACAAGCTCTCCACTGCTTCGGGCATTGAACGCTCCGCATGGAACGAGCAGGCGCTGCAGAACTTCTTCGACACGTTTGGGTTCGGCGTCGGAAATGGAAGCGTGCGAGCTTCCAGTTTTCCAGTCGGCGTTCTTGCCAGCCTTGGAATCTTCGGCGCCCTGATCTTCAGCTTGTTTTTCCTAACGTTTTTGCTCAGCCGAGGAAGAGGCGATCGATTGGATGCACTGGATGACGGCTACCGGCAAGCGGCCAAGGCCGTGTGCGTTGCCTGGCTGATCACCGCGACAATATCAGGCGCATTGATCGACCTCGGTCTCGCATTCTATACTTTTGCAGCTCTGACCTGCGCGGAGCCCAGGGCATTTTCGTCAAGAAACTATAAGCAAGTCAGGGAAATGCAGCTTGCGCGCTCGTCAGGATGATACTGTCCTCAAACAGCTATCCCTTCGACCAGTCTTGCTCTCCGCAAAGGATGCCAACACGGCGAGTGCGGACGGCAGGGTCCTTCTACAACCGTTGAAACGTCAACGGTCACGGCCACAAGCACGAACAGTGGCCGACAACAATTCTCTCGATATCTGGGCATGCCGCCGCGCATACGCCCGCGAGCTCAAGCCATCCGGACCCATCCGTGCCTGGGCGCATTCGGCCAAGCCGAGCCGCCTTTCGCGATCCGCCGCCAGTCCTTCAATGGCCTGCCGAAGTGCGGCTTTGTCCTGGGCGGGGACGAAGCAAACTTCCCGATCGGAGAAATAGGCTCTCAGCCCGCCGGCATCCGAGCAGATAACCGGCACGCCACGAAGTGCCGCCTCCTGAATAACGGTGGTACCCGACGCATGTAAATTCGGCTTGAGGGAAACGACCAGAATGTCAGCCCAGTCGTACAACGCCAGCAATTCGTCATTCGACTTGAGTTTGACGATCTCGACGTTGGTCGCCTTGCTCACCAGCCGCCGACCGACGCTGGAGGATGCGATTTTAAGCATCCACCGATTCTGACCGACAATCGCTTCGACCAGACAATTCCAGTCGCGATGTTCGTCATTTCCGATCGAAATGAGGTGCAGCGGCTGACAATTTGGCCGCGGATCGGGTTTCTTCTTCTCCTCAGCCGATATGCCGAAAAGCACCAATTCCGAACGATTTTGAGGGAACAGCTCACACGCCACTTTAAGATTCTCTGGCGAATGGACCGTAATGATATCCGCCTGGGCGACTAACCGATGAATGAACCATTTCTTTAAGGCGCCGAATCTCTTCCAGCGATCGAAGAGCCAAATCGTCTGGGCGATTATCTTCGGCTTGCGCTCGATTGGCCTCAGCCGGAAAAGCAGCAAGATCGATAAATACTGAGATTCCGTGTGTGTCCACACGACATCCGCTTCGCTGATCTTTCCATAGTTACGCCAGGCATGAACAAGATCGAAACCCAAAATAGTCCGCATGCCCAACCGGAGCAGTTTCCCAAATATGCTTTCGACAGCGTCCTGCGAATACTCCACCAAACAATCAAATTCCGCCGCCCTGAAATATCCATAGGGCAGCGGCTCATTGACGCCGATTACTTTGCCCTCATTCCATCGCCTCTCCCACTCGCGTGAACCATAGCCGCGAGCCAGGTGAACAAACACTCGTATTGGACTTTCAGTACAACTCCCTTCGGGGTTCATGGCTTGGCGCGTTTCTGCACTTATTCCCCGATCATCTTATAAACGTGAACATAGTCTACATACATGAACGAGGGGTTGGGCGTGCGGTCAATCGGCCAGCCGGATCCGAGCGCCAAATTCAAAAGGACGTGTAACGGCCGCCGATGTTCCTTCGGGGTCTTGATGCGGAACACTTCATGCCTGTTCAGGTAAAAGGTGATCCATTCCTTGGTAACCATGGCCCCGTAAGTGTTGAAGTCGTTCGACAGCTGGTCCGGCGCGACCTTTACTTCGTGAGGCAGCAGTTTCTTATCGACGTCGCTAGCCCCGGCGTCGGCGGGATTTGTATAGTAGACAATGATGTTGTTCTGATAGGCAGCCGGCGAATGACCGTAAAATTCCAGGACGTCGATTTCAACGGACGCCGGCGCGGTCTTGTCAACGATGCTGCCGAGCCAGAACGCCGGCCAGACGCCGGGACCTTTCGGCAGCTTGGCGCGCATTTCGAAATATCCATACTGCTGCGAAAAGCCGCGACCGCTGCTATCCGCGGACGCAAGCAGCCCCGACTCCCATTTGCCCTTGTCATTCTTTCTTGCCTCGATTCGAAGAATCCCGCCCTCCAGCGTAAAAGGAAAGACGCCCAACCTGGGGTCGGCAAAAGCCGCATCACCAAAATCACCGGCCCACGGCGTGTGAGCAATCCAGCGCGTGTTGGGGCCCCACGGTGACACGCTAAGCGTATCGTCAAAGTCTTCGCGGAACGTCATCTGCAACTTGCTGAAATCGATCTCGCTGGACTGATCGAAGGCACGGTCACTTCCAAAAACGAGCGCCGACACCATCACCAGATTCAAACACACGATTTTCAATCCAGACCATTGCGACACTGGTTGGTCTCCAAGCTAGGCCGACATTCAGACGCGCAGTGAAAACATTGCAAGCAAGGTTTGCTAGGGTCCAAACGCCTGTTCCACACGCCCCAAGATTATTGCGAGTATCTCATTGCTTCAATATTCATTTTGTCTACGGCCATCGTACCCTAACCCGGTTACCATTCGAAGTTCCAGCGCCAGATTGACACATCGGGTCCATCAAGCGCTCCGCGACACAGGCCGCAAATATCCTCAGCACGCCTCATCTACCAATCAGAATGGATGCGGGTCCGCATGTCCTCGACGAAATTCGAGCGGTTCCGGTGTTATTGTCAAGAAACAAGACTATCGTCCGCCTCGTACGGCGCGCGGTTAATCCCGGTACAGCAGCAGCCATCACGAAAATCTGCGCCGCCGCTGCGTTGCGCGATCGGCAATTCTGTGGTCGAAACCCGATCTGCACGTGACGATACCCGGATGATGGTGATAGGAGGACATAGGTCATCGGAATCAATCTGATACGAACTCGATTGGCCTAAGATTTGCACGCTATATATTGATTATTCATACTCGTATATTGAGTCATTCATATGAGTTCGTACATGGCTGCGGAAGCCCGGATTTCCTTGCTAAATCTGTTTCAGGGTGCCGTTCTGGTCATCACGGCAAATCTTGCTTTCTTTTTGATGGTGTTCGTCGTGGATGCAACCATCAACCACCGCATCCTCTATGAAAAGCTGGCCAGTGCCGCCGCTCTCGGCGTCATCGACGATCGAGACTATCCCCCAGATCTCGCCACATACTCAGATCGGTATACAGACTGCGCCGCGTTGGGCTTGAACCTCGTTGACGAACCGGATCGAAAAGCATTCGGACTGATGAGGGATTCGGAAATTGCCAAAGTCGACGGGCTCAACGCCTGCAGCGCATTGATGATGATGGTCAAGGACAAGAAAACCGTCAGCGCCATGAACTACAGCCGATACTGGCATGGCTACCAGCTTCTATCGAAGCCGTTTCTGCGTTTTGGGGACATCAGAAATCTGCGATACATCCTGGCCTGCCTCGTTATCGGCGCGGTATTCGCATTCTCGACGATTATCGCCATTGGATTTACCGGCAGCGTCAGCGGCGTCTTCCAGGGACTTTGGTTCGGTCTCGGCTATCTCTTGCTGACGGATGGAGCAAATCTGGGAAACGTCTTCACGCACTCGCTATCCCTGCTCGCAATATTTTCGATGCCCCTCGCGGTGTTTTGGGCCATCAAAGCCGGCGTCAGGCGGCCTCTGTTTCTCATGGCGGTTGCGGTCGGCAGCGTAAACGCATTCTTCGATCTGCTGTTCAACCCTCCCCTCGGACTGTCGACGCTTGTGGTAGCCACGGTTGCCGCCTCGGCCGACAAGAACCTTTCCGCCCGTGATATCTTCCGGATCATTGCGGTACTCTCATTTGGGTGGGCCGCCGGATTCTTTGGCACCTACATTTGTCGCTTCGCGATTGCTGCACTGCTCTCGGATACCCCCCTCGCAACGCTGCAGCAGATTTTCACCGCTGGCATGTTCCGGGTCTCAGGAATAGAAGAGAAAATCGAGCCCGTGATGTTGTGGGCGACCATCAAGAATTTTGGCTACCCTATGTTGAAGCCCTCGTTTGCCGTCTTTGTCGTCATCACGGCGGTGTTTGCAGCCGCCCTTCCGGCGCTTGATTATCGAGCGAAGCCGCGACCATATTTGCTGGCTCTGCTGGCGCCGGCGTTTATTTCGGTCTTGTGGTTCGAGATCTTGAGGAATCATAGCCAGCACCACCACTGGTTTACGTATCGATCCGCTTCTTTCTCGCTTGTCTGTCTTGCCGCCGCCATCATATTCAGCTTTTCGAGGAAGCCCAGGGCAGGCGAGATTGAAGCTCCAGGCTCGCGAAAATCCTCCGTGGTGCAACCAGGGGAGTTGTATGTCTGATTTGATACTTTCTGCGAGGAACCCTGTCGCGCCAGCGGCGGAAAATGGTCCTATTGCCATCGCCGTTTTGGTGCCCTGCTACAACGAAGAGATCACCATCGAAAAGGTGGTCGCGGATTTCCGCGCGGCACTCCCCGAAGCGACCGTCTATGTCTATGACAATAATTCCCGTGACAATACCATCGAGGTCGCGCGGAAGGCTGGTGCGGTGGTGCGCAAGGAGTCAAGGCAGGGCAAGGGAAACGTCGTACGACGTATGTTTGCCGACATCGAGGCCGACGTCTACGTCTTGGTGGATGGCGACGATACATATGATGCCGCGGCATCTCGAATGCTGGTCGATCAACTCGTCGAGGAGCGGCTCGATTTTATCAACGCGATGCGGGTATCAACTGCCAAGGACGCCTATCGTGCCGGGCACCGCTTTGGCAACTGGCTGCTGACGGGATTGGTCCGGCAGATATTCGGGCGCCAGTTCAACGACATGTTGTCGGGCTACAAGTTTCTGTCGCGAAGATTCGTTAAATCATTTCCGGCGATGTCGAGCGGGTTTGAAACTGAAACGGAGCTCGCGGTTCACGCCCTGGAGCTGAGAATGCCCTGCACCGAAGTTGCGACGGCCTACAAGGAACGCCCGCCAGGCTCGGTCAGTAAGTTACGCACCTATAGTGACGGCGCACACATCATGATGTTGATCGCGCGGCTCGTCAAAGACGAACGGCCGCTGCGTTTCTTCGGGCTTTTGGGTTTGCTTGCAGTGGTCGTTGCGGTTTTCCTGAGTATTCCATTGTTGGTCACCTACCTCGAAACCAGCCTCGTGCCTCGTGTTCCAACCGCCATACTGAGCGTGGCGCTCGTGATCGTTGGTGTGCTCAGTATTTTTGCGGGACTCATTCTCGATATGACGACGAAGACGCGCAGGGAAATGAAGCGGCTAAATTACCTTTCCTTGCCAACCTTTCGATGACGCTGCTGAGCGCCCAGGGAACATACGTCGCGCGAGCCAATCCGGTCCTTTGACAAGCTCGAAGCAGCGACCCATTTGCAGTTCCGGCGCATAGGCTGGGGTTCATCCGTGCTTTCGCCTGAGCGACCGGATAGTCATGCCGTTACCCTTACTTACCGGAAACTCTCCCGGGAAATTGACCCCCTTTCGGTGGAAGGGTAGATACGGCCGTCAGACCACCTGCGCGCCCAATTGGGCAAAATACGAGGGCCAGCGCGACGGCAGGCCGTCAGCGCGTGACATCCGGCCCGCAAACAAATACTTGCCTGTCCTGCGCTCAATGGCCATTGAACGGGAGCGCCGATTCAGCAACGCTGAGAAATACGACACCGGCAGAGGAAAAAGCATTTTAAAGAGCGAGAAAAATCCGGCGCTTGAGGATTCCGCGGGCGGCCGAAAGGTCGCCATCGGTGCGATCGCGTCCGGCGCGGTTAACATCATCAAGGTTGCGATCCAGCTCTTGCTGCTTCCGGTCATGGCGAGGCTGCTGGGGCCGGACGAGTTCGGCCTCTATGCTTTGGCGCTGCCGACCGTCAGTCTGGTCGGCCTGCTGGCCGATGGTGGTCTCGGGGCGACCTTGGCGCGAGAACAGGAATCGTCCTCGCTGATCTGGTCAAGTGCCTTCTGGGCGCTTTTGCTGATGGGGACGACGCTCGCCATCGGCTCCACCCTTTTCGGAAGCCTGCTCGGGTACCTGGCTCAACAGCCCCGGCTTCCGGCAATGATCGCGCTGCTTTCGCTCAGTCTCGTGTTCCTGACGCTGTCGGTGGTCCCGGGAGCTCGTCTGACGCGGCGGAAGAACCTCGCGTTAGGTGCCGGCGCCGACCTCGCGTCAACGGTCATCGGAGCGGTCATCGCCGTAACCATGGCCTGGTATGGCGCCGGTGCCTGGAGCCTGGCGGTTCAGTATGTCGCCACCTACGCCATCCGCGCGGTTCTGCTGAACCTTGCAGCGTTTCATTTTCCGTCAGCCGAATTCAGTTTCACCGCACTTCGACCGCATCTTGTGTCGGGCGGAATCATGATCGCGACCCGGATGAGCGAATATGCCGGCCGGATAACGGAGAACTTCCTGCTCGACCGGATATTCGGCACCGCGCTGTTGGGAAATTACACCTTTGCCAATCAGGTTTCCAAGTTCGCGACAGATTCGGCGGCGAACGTCGTCTGGGCTGCACTCTATGTGCAGGCGCTGACCGGCGAGAGAAGCCAGATCGTCATCCTGCACCGCAAGCTCTGCCGACTGCTGGGCGTGACTTTGTTTCCGGCCATGTTTCTTGCGGCGGCGGCGGCGCCGGAGCTCATCGATCTGCTGCTTGGGCCCAAATGGGTCGATCTCGCCTTCTTCCTCCAGGTACTCTTGCCGCTCTACTCATTCAGCGTGGTCTGCTCGCAATCCGCACCGATCCTGCTCGCATATGGTCGTTTCGATATTCAGTTCTGGTCCATCGTCGGCCTGAGCCTGGGGCGCGTCCTCGCCGTATTTCTCGGTCTCTGGATTGGACTGGCAGGAACGGTATATGCCATAGTTGCCGTAACGATCGTATTTTGCGTCGCCATGCTGGTGATTCCCGTCAAAACGACCGGATGCAAGCCGTTGCCAATGCTGGCCGGACTTGTCTCTCCGTTTATTTCAAGTGTCGTGGCGGTGGGAGCATTTCTGCTTCTGATAAAGGAATATCCGAGCGCGACATGGACGTTTACATGTCTGGGCGTGGGATTTTTTGTGTATATGGTGTGTATGGCTTTGATTGATCGAAAGAACCTGATCGAAGACTGGTCGACCATTCGCCGAATCCTGTCCCGTCGGAGCCTTGCATGAGCCGAAAAAAACATTCGAATTGAGCCATAGTGAAACCGATATGTCGGAAAAATTAAAAATTGCCGTCGGCATTGCGACCACCGGACGGCGCGAAGTTCTGACCAGGACGATTGACCTCCTGGCGCATCAAACCCGCCTTCCCGACAGTTTGGTGATATGCCCGGTGTCCCCCGAGGATGTGGACGTCGCGTCGCTGGAGCGTTTTCCCGCTCAAACGCTCACCGTGGCCGGAGCCAAGGGATTGCCGGCACAGCGCAACATGATTCTGTCGGCTACCCGCGAGGCCGATATCATCGTGTTCTTCGACGACGATTTTTTCGCGGATCGCGACTATCTCGCAAACGTCGAACGAATCTTCACAGCGTCCGCGGACATCGTTGCCGCAACCGGGTTTCTGCTGGCGGATGGAGCCCATGGACCGGGGCTGAGCATCGATCAGGGAATGGCGATGATCGAGGCACAAACCCGATCGCTTGCTAATGATCAGATGGTCGACATCTATGGGACCTACGGCTGCAATATGACGTTTCGTCTGAAGCCGATTCGGAGCAACGCAATCCTCTTCGATGAGAATCTCCCGCTATACGGCTGGCAGGAAGATATCGATTTTTCGCTGCGTGTCGGGCCATATGGACGAATTGTAAAATCGGAAACGTTGCGCGGCGTTCACCTGGGGATCAAATCCGGGCGCACGTCGGGTGTCCGTTTCGGCTATTCGCAGATTGCCAATCCGATCTATCTCATTCGCAAGGGAACGATGTCGTGGCAGCATGCAAAAATGCTGATGTGGCGTAATCTCGCGGCCAACCTGGTACGCAGCTTTCATCCAGAGCCCTGGATCGACCGCAAAGGTCGATTGAAAGGAAACTTGCTGGCTCTGGTGGACATGGCTATCGGACGCATATCACCGCACCGAATTCTCCAGCTGGATTGACGCAGTTGGCAACCTCTTCGAAGGATTCTGTTGCGGCCTCGCCAGGCACTCTGGTGTCCCTGGTGGTGGGGACGCTTGGACGCACGGAAGAGCTCGACAAGCTTTTTGGAAGTCTCGTCCATCAAGACCACAAGAATTTCGAGGTAATTGTGGTCGATCAGAATTCCGACGATCGATTGGGGTATTTGTTCAGCCGCGAATGGCCGTTTCGGCTACGACGGTTGCATACGCCCGGCGTTCGCGGCGTATGTCGCGGGCGCAACACGGGATGGCGAGCCTGCGAAGGTGAGTTGGTTATCTTTCCGGACGACGACTGCTGGTATCCCCCATGGTTCCTGTCGCGCGGCATCGAACTCATGTCGTCTTCGAAGGCCGACATTCTGACTGGCCGGGCCGCCAACGAGGCCGGACACGACATCAACGGCAGATATTCCAAGGTTCCTCAGAGCATCAACCGCAGCAATGTCTGGACCTCAGGGATAGAATGGATGATGTTCTTCAAGAAATCCGCACTGCTTGCCGTGGACGGATTTGACGAAACCATCGGCGTCGGCGCGGCTACGCCGTGGCAAGCTTGCGAAGCCCAGGACATTATTTTGCGGGCGCTGGCCCGCGGCCTGCAGTGCACGTTCGATCCCTCATTTTACGGCCATCACAAGGAATTCGATATTTCGACGCAGTCAAAAGGCAGAGCCTACGGCCGCGGTCTCGGCTACGTGCTTCGCATCCATAAATACGGCAAATTCGCTGAGACGATGTGGGTGTGCCGTCCCATCGTCAAAATCGGCTTGTCTGTATTGAAGGGTGACCTGAGCGAGTGCAGCTACCTGCTGGACGTATCGCTGGGGCGTTTGGAGGGATGTTTGGGGCGCACATTGTGATCTTCGCTCGCCTGTTCAACGAGAAGCGAGCTGCATGATCCGATCGGCCGGCACAAACGCCGCGGATCGCGAGGGAAATTCTTAGGCCGATATTGAGGGCCGGCTGGCAAGGCCCTTGCGAACATGCTCGGCGAGCCTGGCCGCGATCGCAACGGCAAAGAATGTCGGATTTGCCTGCCCAGACGTTGGAAACACCGCGCTCCCCGCCAGATAAAGATTGCCCAACCCGTGAACGCGGCAATTACGATCGACCACGCCCAAATTCTGGCTTTCATCCATCCGAGCCGAACCAATCTGGTGATAGCCGTCCCGTGCCTGCTCAAGGACATGGTCCAGCCGTTCCTCCGGCCGCTGCCGATACTTGAGATATCCCTTGCCGCTTTCCCGCAGCGCCTTGTCCAGCAATTCGTGAGCCCTGACCACCGATCGCGCGTCATCTTCGCAGAATTTGAAATCGACTGACATTCTCGTGCCACCTGCCGCGTCGCTGACCAGTCGAACGCGGCTCGATGGATTCGGTATCTGCTCGGAATGATAGTGCAGCGCGTATGTCCCACGGTCGTTGCGAAGGAAGAACGGCTTGAGATCGTTGCCGCTCAAACGGTATCCGACCGCACGTCCAATACCCGTTGCCGCTTCGCGCGGGTTTCTCAGAACATTTTCGATGTGACGGCTGATTGGCGAGGGTACGCCACCGTGAAAATCAAAAAAATCATTTGATGAATACTTCCGTCCGACAATAGGCAGCCTCATACCGAGGTACAGGCAGGAGGCAGCGGCGCTGCCGTGGCTCGGATCGTGAAACGGCGGATTTCCCAACCAGAAGACCGTGTTGAGGAGCTGCTGTTCGATTTGAGTGGAGGGAGAAATGCTGAATCTGCGACGAACCCAGTAGTTATTCTGGTCCAGTTCGTAGTCAAAATGCGCGACATCGGTGGGATCTCGCAACACCACGGTCGCGATCTTCCCGGTCAGATGGCCCATATAGTATCGCCCCAACGGACCCTCGTCGCCGCCGAAGCGTAGCGGCCAGTTCCGTTGAAGCTCCAGCAAGATCCGTGTCGTTTGCAGGCCGCCGCAGGCGAGCACAAAGCTGCGCGCGTTCAGGCGGGCATTTGATGACGCGCCACCGTTGAACGTGAGCGACCGGACAAGGTTGCCGCTGTCGTCGATATCAAGACCGGAGGCTACGCGCCCCAGGACCAAACTGAGCAGCCGCGAGTTCTTCAATTTGTCTTTGAACCGTCGGGCCAGGCGAGGCTGAGAAGACAGTCGCTCGACCGTATCAAAGGAAATGCCCGATCCTTCATCCCATCCCGCGGCGGGCATCACGAAACCGCCCTCGCCGCAGTCCAGGTAATGCGACGCCTTGAGGTACCAGGGCTTCAGCTCCTGATGCGAGACTGGCCATCCCGAGTGCGGGACAAACGATCGGTGCTCAAAGTCGACATCGTCGAACGGGACACAGCGCCCGCCCCATATCGCTGACGTGCCGCCGACCCCGCTTCGCGTAACCACTTCAAGCGACGGATGGCGCGACGTGTCGAGGATTTCCGCATCGCTGAGACCAGCAACCCGGCTTAGAGAACGAACATGCCCTGCTTCAACGAGCAGAACCGACAGCCCCGCAGCCTCGCACTCAAGGGCAACCGTCAGCCCCACGGGGCCGGCGCCAACCACGCAAACATCGTAGGTCTGTTCGCTCGAAGGTAAATTAGTCAAGTACATCAACCAACTTTATTCGCAAACGGCCGCGAAATACTGCAGCCGGCCATTCGACAGCCAAATCTCATGCGAGTTCGGCTAGCCCATCTGAGAGAAAAACATGAAGAGGATGTTTTCGCAAAGCTGAGTAACTCTCTTGCGTTGAAGATTCCATCGTCCATTCATACTACGTTGCAAAACTGCCCAACAGATAATCATTGGAAGCATTCAGCCGCGCGATCATAAACTCTGCCTACCGTCATGTAGCAAGATGCGGAGACCCTAGCAAACCGGGCTTGAGCACGGCAATGCCGTACGAGTGAGCCCGTCTCCCTTGACCCAGCATCATCCCGTCAAACCGATCGCTCTGGCCCATTCTACAGAGGCGGTGAGGCCCTCTTCCAGGGATACCGCCGGTTCGAACCCAACTTCTCTGGCGCGCAGCGCCGAAAAAACAACACGCGTTCCATAGTAGCGGATTTCGCCGTCGCTGGGTTTCAGCCGCAAATTGGCTTCGGCGCGCCTTAGAACATCTCTGAGAATCGGATTCCGGCTGGCCATTTTCAGCATGTTTTGATTGTGTTCGAGCACGTACTTGCCGAGCCGTCGGATCGGACGGCGGAGAGCATCCTGTATTGTGAACGAGTTGGTCGGGGCCGGAAGCGGACCGCGCCCGAGCATTCGGCTTAGCCGATCGAAATATTCATTGAACGTGGAAATTTCGGAGCCGTTGGCATTGAAAACGGAATATTGCGGGAGCTCCGCCACAGCCAAATGGGCCGCAAAGCGCGCCAGGTCACGGACGTAAATCAGGTTGGCGTTCCCCTCACCTGCCGACCCGAGTTGCTCCAAATGGCCCGAAAGTATCCGTTTGATGTAAGAGGTCGTCCACAACTCGCCGAAGGGTCCGTAGACCAGCGTGGGGCGCAACACCGCAACGGTAAGTTGCGGACCGGCCGCCGACTGGCATGCCTGTTCCGCGGCTTGCTTGCGCTGGCCGTACGGATTAACCGGCGGCACCGGCAACGTATCCTCTGTGACGATGCCGAGCACGTTGCCATAAACGGCAACCGAACTCATGTGCACAACCCTTCGAACGCCGTTTGTTATGGCGTGCTTGAGAACGAGCCGCGTTCCCTCGACTGTCGTCGACTCATCAATTCGGCTGTGCGCGCAATGGATAACGATTTCGATGCCGGCCATGGCAGCATCGAGGGATTCTGGATCCATGATGTCGCAGTGTACGATCTTGAGCGGCAACCCGGCGATCCGGGCGACGTTCGCCGTGCGCACGACACCCGCTCGCACATGGGTCGCGCCGGCGCGACATAACTCTTCGGCCGTCCCGCCGCCGATAAAACCGGCCGCTCCCGTGATCAGAATTCTTGGCCAGTTCAACAGCGCCACCAACGACAGGATCTCATACGAAGACACCCATCTGGCATGGGGTGAGCAAGTTGAGACGGCGCAACCCCGGTCGGATCAAGTCCGATCGGGTTGGCACGCGGACATCTGCGCCCCGCGCGGCCTGCTATTTCCACGAGGCGCTCCAATAAGTCACGATATAGGCATGCGGAAACAGGCGGCGCGCTTTCGCGCTTTCGACCACGGCATTCTGTTTGAACAGCTTTTTTCGGAGCACGGTGTGCATAAAGTTGTTCCAGTTTACCGGATACCAGATCGCAGGCGGCAGTATGCGTATTTTGCCGAAATCGCACTTCGCAATCTCAACCTCCAATTCGGGCAGCGCTTTTGATAGACGCTGCCGAACCTCCTCCGTCGTATGGCTCGAATAAAAATCGACGACATCCTTGAGCAATATCGGCCCGGTGAGCCATTCGGGCCGAATATCTTGTGCGCCTTTGCGCAGATGGAATTCAGCGAGTCGCTCGCTCGCGAACGCAATGGCCAGCAGCCAAAAGGCCTGACCTGCCTTTGACGCCATCACCGCATTGGGAATCGAGTGTTCGAAATCGTTGTCGCCTCCCATGCGACCGACCAACACGTCCCCCATTTTGCTCATATCCTCGAGGGGCCTCAAGCATTCCGAATCCATGTCGGCATAGAAACCGCCGTAAACGTAGAGGAAGAACAATCTTATGACGTCCGCGCGAAAGATTTCTTTCGGATAGCTGTTGTACTTGCCGAGAAACCAGGAAAACCTCTGTTCTATAAATTGCCGGTTGTCATCGTCGTCCCACAGAAAGCATCTGAAGCCGGGATTGGTTAGAAGAAAGCTCCTTCTCCAGTACCGATAGTTGGCCGGCATTTCGTGATGTGATTTCCATGTCTGAAAGACGATTTTTGGAATCGCCGTTCTGTCGTCGACCGGTTCGTCGCGAGGCATTCCAAACTCGCCGGTGGGACCGCTATCGGTCGCAATGCCTTCCAACGGGATCGGACGATCGGTCAGACTGTACCATAGCAATCGATACGATGAGAGGTCGCTGATGGCGTCCAGCACCCGCTTGGTACGTGGGCTCAAAGAACTCATTTTGAAACCTGCTTCCATTCAAAAATTAGCGCCTGCCGCTGTCATGCGACGCGCCGTTCGGCGGTCAGCCAGCAAACGAGAGACGCGATGGCCGCATTTCGAAAATCGGCAGAATGTCGTGCGGCAGCGCGCATCGAGATCGCTTCCGCAATTGCCCAGCAACGCGCCACTTGCCGTCGAGAATTTCCTCAATACCCTGCGAACAAACCGTTTGCAAAAGCGTTATCGACCACCCACACTGAGTACGACACTTTGTTACCAGGGAACAAGATTGCTGTGGAACAAGCGCAGGCCGACGCTCATTAACGACCTGTCATAGTTAAGGGGTTCGGTATGAAGCGGCTCCTCCTTGCAGCGGTTATCGCAGCCTTCAATTTCGGGTTCGCACACGCCGAAGACCCCAACGCCCTCACCGCGGCTGAACTTTCGAGTGGTTGGAAACCCCTGTTCAATGGTGTGAATCTCGACGGCTGGCGTGGATTCAGGAGTGCTACCCCAGGTGAAGGCTGGAAAGTTACGAACGGCGAGATAACGACACCAGGTCAAGGGGGCGACCTGATAACCGTTGGGGAGTTTGGAGATTTCGAACTAAGTCTTGAATGGAAAGTCGGCAGAGGGTCAAACAGCGGTATCATATATCGCGTCGGCATGAACGAAGCGGCCACCTATGAGACCGGACCCGAATATCAATTGTTGGATAACCTCAATTCGCAAGAAAATGATGGTCTGCACAGCGCGGGCGCACTGTACGACGTCGTCGCGCCGATCAACGACTATACCAGACCTACCGGCCAGTGGAACGAGACGCGCATCATCGTTCGCGGCTGGAAAATTGAGCACTGGCTGAACGGAGAGAAGATCGTGGACGTCGATCTTGCCAGTCCGGAGGGCAAGAAACTCGTCTCCAACAGCAAGTTTCGACTGATGCCAAAATTCGCAACCTTGTCTCGGGGGCATGTTGCGCTCCAGGACCATGGCGACCTCGTCAGCTTTCGCCGCATCAAGCTTCGTGAACTGAATTAGCCTTGGTCCGGTGTTCGATTTTTCGCTTTCCTTCCTGACAGAGCTCATGCCCGACCGAGGTCCGCCACGTTGTGTTGCCTGATGTAAGTCAGCGTTAACCAGCTCGAGCGCGTTCCAGATCGGTCTTTTCTAAGCGCGGGGTTCTGTTAAAGATTTAGCCTTATGCGATTCTGCAAATCTCGAGCGGCGTTGCGCCGGTCGAGAGCAGCACCCTCCAGCGTGGATCGACTGCCCTGGGGCAATGATTCAAACGAAAGCATTTGATGCGGGTCGCAATCATCCACTACTGGCTCGTCGGCATGCGGGGTGGCGAAAAGGTTATCGAGGCGCTCTGCGAGATGTATCCGCAGGCCGACATTTTCACCCACGTCTACGTGCCGGAGATGGTCTCCGACCGGATTCGCCAGCACCGCATCATTCCGACGTTCATCAACTCGCTGCCTCGCGCGAGCAAGATGTACAAGACGTATCTGCCCCTGATGCCGCTCGCACTCGAACAGCTTGATCTGCGCGGCTACGACCTCATCATCAGCAGTGAATCAGGGCCGTCCAAAGGTATCATTGCGCCCTCGGAGGCGCTTCACGTTTGCTACTGCCACACGCCAATGCGCTACATCTGGAACATGTATCACGACTACCGGAACAGCGCCGGTCGCGTGGCACGGTTGATGATGCCGCCGCTCACGCATTACCTGCGGATGTGGGACGTGACGTCGGCCGCACGGGTAGACAGCTTTGTTGCGAACTCGGCAACGGTTGCGAGGCGCATTCACCGATATTATGGAGCGGATTCGGTCGTCATTCATCCGCCCGTCGACACCGGTGCGTTTTCGATCGCAGCCCCCTCCGAGCTTGATGAATATTATTTGATGGCCGGTGAACTCGTATCCTACAAACGACCGGATCTCGCGGTACGTGCCTTCAACGAAATGAAGTTAAAGCTGGTTGTGATCGGCGGCGGCGAGATGCTCGATGAAATTCGCAACCTTGCCGGCCCCACTGTCACGGTTCTGGGTTCACAGCCGTTCGATGTCCTGAAGCAACATTACGCGCGATGCCGCGCCTTGATCTTTCCGGGCGAGGAAGATTTCGGGATGGTCCCGGTCGAAGCAATGGCAAGCGGCCGTCCCGTCGTCGCCTTTGGTCGGGGCGGCGCTACTGAAACCGTTGCCACGGGTGTGTCAGGTGTTTTCTTTGCCGAGCAGTCGGTCGAGGCGATCTCGTCGGCTGTCAGAAGTCTGGCAGCCATCGAGATCGATCCCGGAAAGATCGCAGCACATGCGAATCAATTCGGCCGGGACCAGTTCTTTCAAAAGATGCGCGCACACATTGACGGTCTGCTGGCCGCGAAACCGGGCGCCCATTGATCGCGCAACCGCGGGAAGAGTTTTTGCCGCTCGCCCGGCGCGTCAGGAGTCGAAAGAGGTATCGATCACCGACAACTCTTGCCCCTCAAGTACGAGACACGACAGGCAGCCAGTCGCAAAGGCGCCGGTATCGATATTGATCCGGTTCGGTCCCACCTCTATTTCGCGGGTGGGGGTGTGCCCGTGAACGATAATCTTGCCGAAATCATCCTTTGACGTCAGGAATTCTCCCCTTATCCAAAGCAGGTCATTTTCCTTTTGGCGCGACAGTTCGACGTTCGGTTTCACCCCGGCATGAGCAAAGAAGAAATCGCCGCACTCGAACGAATTTTTCAAATCTCGAAAAAAGCGAAAATGCGCTTGTGGCAATGCGCCGTGAAAGGCCGATTGAAGCTCGGCGATCTGCTTCCCGTTCGCCAGGGTTTCGGCAGGCACGCCATACGAGACCAGGGTCTCCAGACCGCCCAAACGCAACCATTGATCGAACAGACCGCGATCGCTCAGGCATTTGATCGCGATCAGTTCATGGTTGCCCTTCAGGAATACCGATTCGTGCGTCTTGCCATGTTCGATCAATCGATCGATCGTTTCGCACGACGCTGACCCGCGATCGATATAATCACCCAAAAAGACGTAAAGCGGTCTTACCGTCGGGCGCAGCGCGATATCGCTGCTGATCCGAGCCAGCAATTCATTGAGCAAGTCGAGGCGACCATGAATGTCGCCGATGGCATAGATCCTCAGCTCTGCCGGTAACGATGGACGCCGTCCCCGCACGCGGAGTTCCCTAAGACCCGGAAGAGTAGCCAGCACTTGTCAACTCGCCATTGCGGAACGGATTCCATACGGGTGGAAGGTCAATTTGATCCGCATCTTGAACCTTCCGATCACGCAACGCACCAATCCATTGCGATGCCGGACTTCGACAGCGTCGCTGTGGTCTTACTCGTGGAACGAAGGGTCACGCAAATTGATCCGTCATGTTATCTTGTTTGGACGCTGCGTAAGCAGGCGTCCAGCAGATCAAGCTGGACCATTGAAACTGCCTAAAAGATTAGGGTTATCATTGTGTTAACAGACGTTATCAACCTTGGCTACCCGGATCAACCATAACGACACGGTACTGTTGATAGGCCCTGTGGTCTAATGTAGTTTGAGAAACAATTTTCACCCATAAACAAATAGTTGGGGGCGTTTCCCATGACCACCCGAATCGTGTCCACGGTACTTGTTGGTGCGGCGCTGCTTGCCGTTTCCGTAACCCAGGGATGGGCCGGGTGCCTGAAACCGCCCGCTTCCGACCAAGCGATAAGTCAGTTCCGGGCCAACCCCCAGGGTCTGGTCGCGCCAAATTCCGATACCCGCACCATCGAGGCGACGACGCGAGATCTCGCGGGAACAGACGCTTCGCTTGCCGCGGATATTATTCGGGTTGCGGAAGGAACTAGCCCGCGATTTCAGACGGCGATCGCTGCCGGTCTCGCCCAAGCCGCAATCGCTTGTGCGACCGTCGACCAGCAGGCGGCCCAGCTCATCCAGCAAGCCGTGGCCGGCTTCCAGGACGGACAATTCCAGGCTTCGTTTGCCGCGGTGGCAGGGGATCTCTCGACCGCCGCGACGGAGGCTGCGACCGCTTTTGCAACCAGTTCGGTAGGCAGCGTGATCGTGATCAATCCGAACGGGTCACCCCGCTCGACCGTGACGTCCGGTGGTGGCGGGGGTGTTTCCGCACTTGGCCAGCTTACGGCGGGCGCCGCCTCCACCACCCCGAATAGCACATCACCGACCGCGGCAGTTCCGGTAAGTGCGACACGTTGAGTTCGTTTAGCCGCAAGCCAACATCGCTGAAATCGGCCTGGGTTAATCTGAGGAACTGTGAATGAACATTGCCGGGCAATTTCCACCCTACACGCCGGCGATAGACAACGATCCCAGTTCCGGGACGTTATCCATGCTCCAGGTTCGCGACTTCCTCGGTCGCGAGTGGCGCCTCATCGCCTTGATCGCCGGCTTGTCGATTGTTGTTGGAGCCACCTACGTCGCCATTTCGCCGTACAAGTATACGGCGCAGGCGGACATGATCATCGATACCAAGAGGGTTACCTGGACCCAGACCGAAATGGCGTCTGAAAATCGCACCGTTGAAGATGCGTCGGTCGAAAGCGAGATAGAAACAACCAAATCCGAAAAAGTGGCGGAAGCAGTTATTCGTCGCTTGCATTTGACCGAGGATCCCGAGTTCGTGGGAGCAGGTTCGGGTCTCAGGCGCCGTATCTTTTCGCTCTTCAAGCTGGGTTCAGGACCGGAGCAGGAGCCGTCGAACGACGAACTGATGCGCCGCGTCGTTGGCTCGGTTAAGGACAATCTGCGCGTTACCCGCCTCGGACGCAGTTACATCGAGCAGATCGCCTATACCTCCCTTGATCGGGACAAGGCTGCCAAGATCGCCAACGCCTTTGCTGATGCCTACATCGAGGATCAACTGCAGGCGAAGTTTGAAGCGACCCGTCGCGCCAGCGCATGGCTTGAGCAGCGAATTGGGGAGCTGCGCCAGCAGGCGAGCAATGCCTACAAGGAAGTTCAAGATTTCAAATCCGAGAACAGCATTATCATTGGTGTCGATGGCAAGCTGGCGAGTGAAGTCGAGCTTGATCAGCTTGGAATAGCCTTGGCGAAGGCTCGCGCCGATACCAGCCAGGCCCGGGCCAAACTTGACCGGATATCGCGCGTTCTGGAACAGCGGTCGGACAAGGAGAGCTTTAATATTCCTGATCCGGTCGTCACGGATGCACTCAGCAATCCCGTGATCACGAAGCTTCGGCAGCAGTTTCTCGACGATCAGAACAAGGAATCCGAGTGGAGTGCCCGTTATGGGGCGGATCACACCGCCGCCAGAAATTTGCGGGCGGAAATGGCGGCTCTGCAGCGCGCGATCTGGGATGAAATTTCGCGCATCGCCGAGAGTTACAAGAGTGAACTGCAGATCGCGAAAAGCCAGGAAGAATCGATCGACAAGCGCATGATCGAGGTGTTCCAGAAGTCCGCTTCGACGAGACAGTCACAGGTCCGCTTGCGCGAGCTCGAAACTGCCGCGAATACCTATCGCGGTATCTATGAGACATTCCTCTCGCGCTTTACTCAATCGGTGCAGCAACAGTCGTTCCCTTCGACCGAGGCGCGGGTCGTCACGCTAGCGTCGCCTCCCCGTGGGCCAAGTTCGCCAAAGATCTCGTTGACGCTCGCGCTGGCAGCCCTTTGCGGATTGGGTCTTGGGATCATGTCAGCGCTTGCCCGCGAGCAAATGAACCGTCAGATCCACACGCGCGCGCAACTTGAAAAACTTCTGGGAATCAGCTGTCTCGCCGTTCTGCCGGCATTTGCCCAGAAGAGACCTGTCCTTCGCAAGCTGCAGGCAACGCGGGATTCCGGGGCATTTCGGCAGATCAGCGAGGTCGCGCCGTTTTCCGCGACCGCCGAGGCGCTGCGATACATCAAGGTCGCGATCGATCTTCACCCGACCGGGGGCAAGGTTATCGGGATCGTTTCGGCCCTCCCCGGCGAAGGAAAAACGACGGTCGCAACAGGTTTCGCGGCCTTCGTGGCGAAGAGCGGCGCACGCACCCTGTTGATCGACGCCGACTTGCGAAACCCTTCGATGACCAGGGCCCTTGGCTACATTAATGCGCCAGGCTTAGTCAACATGGTTGCCGACAAATCGGACTTTGCCGATCTGGTCATCACCGACTCCAAATTCAAATTTGATTTCTTGCCGTCTTCAACGCGAATGAAGCCCTCCAACAGCTCCGATATCCTGAACTCGCCGACGATGAAGGAGATGTTGAGGGCGGCCAAGAACGATTACGACTACGTCCTTGTCGACTTGCCTCCAATCCTTCCGGTGGTTGACGTCAAGGCCGTCGCCCATCTGTTCGACGCCTTTGTTTTGGTCGTTGAGTGGGGCAGCACTTCCACCGACGAAATCGTCAAGGCGGTCGGCGCCTCCCCCGTTGTGTCGGAGCGACTCCTGGGCGCCGTCCTCAACAAAGCCGATGAAGCCGTCATGCGCCGCTTCGAAGGTTACTCCGATCGGCGTTATACTTATTACACAAATGAACCAGCATCGGCGGAAACCGTCTAGGTCTTGGGCCCTGCATCAAAGACTCGTGGATTGGTCGTTGGGCGAGCGCTGACGCTTGCGATTGGCTGCCTGGGGCTGGTTTGGGGAATTTTCGCTCTTCCGCGGAGCGAGGCGGCTGATGATTTTCGGGATATCGAAAGTCGTTTGCTGCGATCGGAGACCTTCAATCGGACGTCATTGACCCAGACGCTGGAGAGCCAAGCTTCGCAGAATGTGGGCCCTTGCGACACCCATTCCCAGAGAGCGCTGTTGCTTATGGAAATGCCTTTGGCGGAGGCTGCGCTGCGATCCGGGGCCGCCGGCGAGTTCGATGGGCGCATCCAGTCTCTCGAGGCCCGCTCCAGACAGGTTCTCAGTTGCACGCCGCGCGAGTCGTTCGTTTGGCTTTTGGCGTTCAACCTGGAAGTTCTTCACGGGCGATTGAACGAACAGTCGTTTAATCTGCTGGCGATGTCCTACGAGACGTCGCCGAATGAAGCATGGATCTCAATCCGTCGAATTATCGTTGCGATGCCCCTCGTTCTTGCCGCGCCCGAACCCGTTCGGCAGAAAATTCTTTTCGAGTTTCAGCAGCTTATTCGCAATGGATTCGAAGATGATGCAGCCCGCTCCTACTTCACGGCACCCGGGTCGGTTCGTTCATTGCTGCAAACCCAGATCGAACAGCTCGACCTCCCCCGGCAGAAAAAATTCTCGGACACATTGCAGAGAC
>WNFF01000158.1_pt1 | contig 56301 bp, 54 predicted proteins | sample 5400441 | NCBI WGS metagenome assembly WNFF01 (sample SAMN13153345, study PRJNA577476) | soil metagenome | isolation source: 120 cm saprolite under Douglas fir tree site 2 hole 3 replicate 1 | place: USA:California | collected 2015-04-18 | reverse complement strand
TGCCTTTCTCGTGGCACCTCGGTCATGTGCGGATGGATGTACGAGTGGTTGGCGATCTCGAAGAGCGGGATCTCCGACAAGACACGCATCTGGCGCAGATGGGTCTCCGCCCAGCGGCCGCTGATGAAGAGGGTGGCCGGCGTCCTGGTGCCCACCAGCGCCCGCGTGATGCGGTCGTCGTAAAAGCTTCGGTCGAGCGTCGAGCAGGCGTCGAAGGTCAGCGCCACGCGGCGGCCCGCGCCCTCGGGACGGATGATCACCTCCGCCGGAACCGGCTGCAGTGGCGGAAGCGGCTTGAGCAGCGGCGCCCCCGAGGGATGGTGCGCTGTCGGCAAGAGCGGCGGCTCGCTCGGCGGCGGCAGATCGACCAGCAGATCTTCGGCGCCGGCGGGCGCCTCCACCAGCTCCACCCAGGTGACGCGCGGCTGCGACGCGACCACTCGCGCCTGAGAGAGGCCGAAGGAAAAGTCGGCCAGCACTCGATCGATCGCGTCCTGGGTGACCGCCGGCGGTCGCGACGGCGGCAAGAGCGGCCGGACGCCGGACTGTTTCAAGGTCACGCCCACCCAGAGCGGCAGCCCCCGCAAGCGCTCGGGGCGTCGCCAGAGCAGAAGCCGGAAGCGCTCGTCGATGCGCGCGCCGGCGTGCTCGAGATCGAGATCAGGCCGACGGCCAGCGAGCCGCACCGAAGCTTCCGGGTGCGCCCTCTCCGCTGCCGGGTCGTCCGGCGTCCAGCCGCGGTGCAGCAGGGTCGCGAGAAGCGGGCGCTCCTCCGACGAAACCAGGAGGTTGATGGCGAGCGACGCGCCGGCCGACTCGGCATCGGCGACGATTTTCAGCGGCTCGCCATCGATGACGAGCGAACGCTCTGCGCCGGCGGCCGCGATCAGCAGTAGCAGGATCACCAGCGCTGCATCTCACGCCTCCGGGCGCAAGGGGAAGCCTGGCCATCAAAGAGTCAGGCTGAGGCCGGCCGACAGTCCCCAGAGCAGGTCGCCTTCGAAGGTGTAGACCCGGCCGCCGGCGCGCAGGTGCAGCACTTGCGCCAATGGGATGAGGAACGCCGCCTCGAGGGCAGGCTCGATTCGCGAGCTGATGAGGAGGAGCGGGCGCAGTTCGAGCCCAACGGTGCGCAGCCCGTCGCGCCAAAAAGTGTAGCGATGAGGGATGCCGATCTCGAACCCGTCCTGCACGCGATCGCCGAGGAAGGAGCGGCGATAGCCGATGGCCAATCCACCTTCGACGTGCTCGCGGGGCGTGGGCCGAACCAGGAGATGCGCGGCGAACCCGCTCACCGCGCCGGGGGCCGCATCGTATTGGAAATCGCTGGCGACGTGGCCCACGCCAAATGTAAAGCGGGTGCTGAGGAATCCGTAGGAGCCCTTCCCGAGCGCGGCGTGGCTGTTGTCCGCGCCGCCGAGGAGATCCAGGGAGAACGTGGGGCAGCGGAACCTCTGCAACACGAGGCGCGGCGCGGGGCGGTCGACGGCGTAGACCACCACAGGCAGCGCCGCCACCGCCACCACAGCGATCACGAGCCAGGCCTTGTCGTCCTTGGAGCCGGACGAGACGGCCGACGGAATCGGGCCAGCGGTTTCACGGCCGCCGATGGGAATCGGCACCTCGCCGTAGATGCCGATGTTCCCCGCGCCGACCCTGGGAACGCCGAAGCATTTTTCGAAATAGCCCATCTCGCTGGCCTCCGGCGGAGGCTGGTTCTCATCGTCGGGCGGCGGTGGCGGGAGGCCGGGGTCCCGTGACCAGGCCGGGAACGCCAACGAGAGCACGAGCGCGACGGCGAGGCTTGTCTTCATCTTTTCGCGGTTTGTGCCCGGAGACAAAATTGCTCTAGTACCGATTCTAACCTTTGCGCCGCGACGTTGACACGACATTGCTGCCGTCTCACCATTCGCACCTATGACGACTCGTTGGCGTGCCGCGCGGCCACTGGCGGTCCTGTGGCTTTTCAATTCGTTCGTGCCTCAGGCCACCGCTGCCGTCACGAGAGTGGACGTGACCGCGCGCGAGGACCTGCTCGCCGGCAAGCGGTTCGGCACTGTCGGCAGTTACGAGAAGATCACCGCCCGGGTCCACTACGCCCTCGATCCCGCCAATGCGCACAATCGTGTCATCGTCGACTTGGACCACGCGCCGCGCAACGACAAGGGCGCAGTGGAGTTCTGGGCCGATGTCGTGGTCCTGAGGCCCAAGGAGCGCGCGCGAGGCAACGGCGCGCTGCTGGTCGACATTCCCAACCGGGGCGGGACGCTATCCTGGCGCGGCGCCATCGCCAACGAGAGCGACATCGACAGCTGGTACCTGCGGCAAGGATACACGCTCGCCTCGATCGGGTGGCAGTTCGACGTCAAGGAGGGGGCAGGTCTCCTGCGGCTGGCCGCGCCCGTCGCCCGCGGGATGACGGGGCGCGTCCGCAGCGACTTCGTCGTCACCGAGAGATCGAACGAGCACACGGTCTCCCACGTCATACAGGACGCGATCGGCGGCACCGGGTACCCGGTGGCCGACGTCGCCGCGCACGACGCCGTCCTGACCGAGCGCGACACGCCGCTCGGTCCCCGTCGCACCATCCCGCGCCAGCGCTGGCGGTTCACCGACGGCCGCACGCTCCAATACGATATTGGATTCGTGCCGGGCCGGATCTACGAGGTTGTCTACACGGCATCGGATCCGGCCGTGGTGGGCGCTGGGTTGGCCGCCGTGCGCGATTTCACCGACTACTGCAAGCACGATGCGAAGGCCATCGCCGCCGCGAGCAGAGCCTACGGCTTCGGCATCTCGCAGACCGGCCGCTTCCTCCGCCACCTCGTCTACCAAGGCTTCAACGCGTCCGAGTCCGGCGAAAAGGTGTTCGACGGCCTGATCGTCTATGTCGCCGGCGCCGGACGCGGCAACTTCAACCACCGCTTCGCGCAGCCCTCCCGCGACAGCCAGACCTTCTCGCCGCTGTTCTATCCCAACGACATCTTCCCCTTCACCGACCTGCCGACGACGGACCCGGCGACCGGGAGGCGCGAGGGGCTGCTCGATCGCGCGCGCGCGGAGAGAGTCGTTCCGAAGATCTTCTACGTCAACACCGCCTACGAGTATTGGTCGCGCGGCGCGTCGCTCATCCACACTACGCCCGACGCGACCGCCGAGGTCGACCTGCCCGACGAGGTCCGCATCTATTTCATCGCCGGCGTGGGGCACGTCGCTGGTCCTTTTCCGCCAGGGCACCGCCCGATCCGCGAGATCGTCGGCCAGCAGTTGGAGAATCCAAATTCCTACGCGCTGTTTCGACGCGCGCTCCAGGCCGCGATGGACGCCTGGGTGCGTGGCGAGGAGCCGCCACCGCCGAGCCGCTATCCGCATCTCGCCGACCACACCCTCGTGGCCGTCGGTGGTCTCGCGGTGAAGAAGGTGCAAGGTGTCGAATTCCCGCGCGAGGCCTACGGGCCGTATAAGCTGGAGTTCGGCCCCGAGTGGCCAGGGGGAATCACCGCGGAGCCACCGCGCGTCGCCGGCACATATCCGACCCTGGTGCCGCAGGTCCGCGAGGACGGCAACGATATCGCCGGCGTCCACAGGCCAGAGATCGACGCGCCGCTGGCGACGTACACGGGATGGAACCTCCGCGATGCGAAGACTGGCTTCGCCGGCGGCCGGGCGAGCTTCATCGGCTCGTACATCGCATGGCCGCGCGACCAGGTGCTCTCGCGCTACCGGACGGCCGACGAATACGTAGGAGCTTACGCTGCCGCGGCCGTCGCTCTCGTCCGGCAGCGGTTCCTGGTCCCGGACGACCTCCCGGCTCTCCTCGAAGGCGCGGTCAAGCAGTGGCAGTTCGCTACCGCCGCTCCGTGAACTCGGCGACGTGGCGTTCCCGAACCGCCTTGTAGCTGGCGGCATCCGAAAAGGTGGGGAGCGGCACTCAGGCGCTCGGGAGGCTACATGCGTGGGCTCTTCACAAAGATCCTGGCGGGAGGATTGCTCATGGCTGCACCGGCCGTAGCTCCGTCGGCGGAAGGCGTTGCGAGCAAGCTCAGCCCCTATACGGTTGCGGACACGACGCGGCGGCTGGAAGAGACCGCGCGCAGCAAGGGGCTCACCATCTTCGCCCGCATCGACCACGGGGGCGGTGCGCGCAGCGCCGGGCTGACCATGCAGGACGAAGAACTGCTCGTCTTCGGCAACCCGCGCGCCGGCACGCCGCTGATGGTCGCACGGCCGCTGGTCGGGCTCGACCTCCCGCTGCGGGTGCTGGTGTGGCGCGACCCAGAGGGACGGGTCTGGGTGAGCTACCAGGAGAGCGCGTTCATCGCACGGCGATTCGCTCTACCCGACGGCCTGGAGAAGAGCATTGCCGGCCTTCCGGCGCTGATCGATGCGGCGCTCAAATGAATTCCTCGGGATCCACGATTCCGGCCACCACTGCCGTCATCTCGCGCGCGCCTTGAGCGCGCCTTCGCGGACCGCCGACAAGGTCGTCTCGGGCGTGATCACTTCCTCGGGGAGCCGCAACTCGAGCAGGGCCGCCACGCCCACGGCAAGCGCACGCTCGAAAGCGGGGGCAAACTGCTCGGTCGTCTCCACCATTTCCCCGAAAGCGCCGAACGAGCGCGCGTATGCCGCAAAATCCGGGTTGATCAAACGCGTTCCATGGACGCGCGCGGGGTAGGCCCGCTCCTGGTGCATGCGGATCGTGCCGTACTGCCCGTTGTTGACCACGATGACGATGACCGGCAGGCCGTGTTGCACGGCCGTCGCGAGCTCCTGCCCCGACATGAGGAAATCGCCGTCGCCGGCGAAGGCGACGACGATGCGCTCGGGATGCGCCGATTTCGCAGCGATCGCGGCAGGCAATGCGTAGCCCATTGCGCCGCTGGTCGGAGCGAGCTGCGATTTGAACTGGCGATAGCGATAGTAGCGGTTGACCCAGATGGCGAAATTGCCCGCGCCGTTCGTCACGATCGCGTCGGCGGGCAACCGCTCGCGCAGGTACTGCACGATCTCACCGAGCTGGAGCGGCCCCGGCAACCGCGTGGGCGTATTCCAGGAGAGGTAATCGGAATGGGCCGCGCTGGTCTCGTCCGCCCAGGGCGGCGCGGCCGGCGGCTGCAATTGCGCCAGCGCGGCGGCGAGCTCCGGCATGGCCGCATGGATGGGCACGTCGGGCGCGTACACGCGACCCAGCTCCTCCGCGCCGGCGTGCGCGTGCACCAGGATCTGGCGCGGCACCGGGACGTCGAACAGCGTGTAGCCGCTGGTCGTGACCTCGCCCAGGCGCGCGCCGATGACCAGCGCCAGGTCGGCGTTTCGAACGCGCTGCGCCAGTCTGGGATTGACGGCGACGCCGACGTCTCCGGCGTATTGCGGGTGCGAATTGTCGAACAGATCCTGGAAGCGGAATGCGCAGGCCACCGGCAATTGCCAGGCTTCCGCGAATCGGCGCAGGCGCGCGCAAGCGTCGCTGGTCCAGCCGCTGCCGCCGAGGATCGCGATGGGGCGGCGCGCTTCGCCCAGAAGCTTGGCGAGCCGCGCGAGCTGCTCGGGAGCGGGCGCGGCCGCCGCGCGCTGGTAATGCGGCACGGCCGTCGCCTCCGCTTCCTCGGCGAGCATGTCCTCGGGCAGCGCCAGCACGACGGGCCCGAGACGACCCGAGACCGCGGTGTGGAAGGCGCGGCTCAAGTGCTCGGGAATGCGGCGCGGGTCCTCGATCTGCGTCACCCATTTGGCCATCGGGCCGAACATGCGCCGGTAATCGACCTCCTGCAGCGCCTCGCGCTCGATGAACTCGCGCCGCACTTGTCCGATCAAAAGGATCAATGGAGTGGAATCCTGATAGGCAGTGTGGATTCCAATCGAGGCGTGGGTCGCGCCGGGCCCGCGCGAGACGAGCGCAATCCCTGGCCGCCCCGTCAGCTTGCCGTAAGCTTCGGCCATGTTCGCCGCGCCGCCTTCGTGCCTGCAGACCACCAGCCGGATTTGGTCGCGCACGTCGTAGAGGGCGTCGAGCACGGGCAGATGACTCTCGCCCGGCACGCAAAAGACGTGGTCCACGCCGTGGCCGAGCAAGCTCTGCACGAGGATCCGGCCACCGGCCCCGGACAGTCTGGATTGGCGTTCCATGGCCCGACCTATGGCCCCGGCCGAGTCTGCTTGCGAATCTTCTTGATGAAGGTCTTGGTGCATCGTCCGTGCGTGCTCTCGTGGTTGATGATTTCCGCGAGCAGCCGCTTTTTCGCGTCCTCGGCCAGGACCGTGCTGGCGCTCACCTCGAGGGCGAGCTGCGATCCCTCTGGCGTGGTCAGGCCTTTCGGCGCCGCGGAAACCGTGACCGCGGAGCGATAGTGCGATGGCTTCGTCTTGGTGACGTCGTGGAATCCGGACGACGTCTCGGCTCGCCGACCAGAGCCATGGCAGCTGGGACAGGTCGCCGTGCTGCCGCCGAGGGCGTTGCCGATGCGCCCGTCTCCACCGCACAGGCGGCAGAGCTCACCGTCCATGGGATGATGCTGCCAGAATATCGAGGCAACCACAAATGGTCGCCAGGCTTTCTACCGGTTCGCCTTCACCGCCTGGAGCAGCGGATCGTACGGGGGCGCGTGCGTCGCCGGCGCCAGGTATCCGTAGCCGACGTTCCAGATGATCACGCCGCCCAGCTTGCGGGACTTCAGATAGGCGAGCTTCTCGGCGATCGAAGCCGGGTCTTCGTAGGAGATGAACCGGTCGTTGGCGCCGCTCGTTTGGTGGAAGCTCGCATAAGGCACGCGGGCGGTCGCATCCCGCATTTGCACGCCACCGTCGAGCTCGCGGTCGACCAGCGTGTTGTATGCCTCGTTCTTCACCGTGGGCGGAGTGGCCCAGCTCTGCAGCGGCGCATAGACCCCGCCTGTCCACACCTGCCCGCTGAACCCGATCCCGAAGCCGAGCCGGCTCGCGGGCACCCCCGAGGCGAGCGCGGCCGAGACGACCCCATCGATGGAGGGAAGCCGCTCGGAGGGATGGCCCGGAAAGGTCAGCGCGCCGCTGAAGAGCGGCGAAGAATGCCAGGTGATCCACCCCTGGTAGGGGCCGCTCATCTCGTACGTCATCAGGTTGATCTGATCGAGCTCGCCGATGACGGCGGCGTAATGGTCCGGATGCGCATTCACCGGCGCGGTGAGCAGCGGCCGCGGCGAGATGGCCGAGAGCGCGTTGTGGAGATCGTGGATCAGCGTCGCGAAGAGCGCCGAATCGTAGGCGACCTGCCCGGCTTCCCAGTCCACGTCGATGCCGTCGTAGCCGTTGGCGCGCATGAAGTTGACCAGGTTGCCGACGAAGGCGGCGCGATTCCGATCGGAGCTGGCCTGCTGGAATTGCGCCTGGCTGTTGCCGCCCCCGACGGCGATGAGGATGGGAAGGCCGGCCGCGTGGGCGGCCGCCACTGCCGGCGCGATGTGGCGCTGCTGCAGGTTCTTGGCCACGTCCAGCGTGCCGTCGGGATTCGGGAGCACCGAGAAGTGGATCACCTCGGTGAGCGCGGAATAGTCGATCGCCGAGGGAGGGCACGCGTCCTGCGTCCAGCCTGCGTAGTAGCCGGCGATCCAGAAAGACGAGGAGTAGGAGGCCGGAGGGGAAATTCGCCCGCAGTGTCCCCCTGCGTTGAGCAGCGCGATCAGCGCAATCAAGACGAGGTCCCGGCTGGCCATGGAAACCGTCAGGGAGGCGCGAGGCGTTGAGCAGTCGAAGCCCGCTTGCGTAGCGACGTCACCGCAATGAGGACGACCATTGCGACCGCGATCACGAGCGAAGAGGTGATCCGGCTGAGTCCCAGCCCGCCCTCTGCGGGCTGCTTGGTGAGCGTGTCGCCGAGCGTCGCCCCGAGGGGTCGCGTCAGAACGTAGGCGGCCCAGAAGAGCACGGTATCCGGGAGGCTCGTGAAGTAGTGGGCGAGGGCCACGAGCGCGATCAGGCCTGCGAACACCAGTGCTCCGCGCTCGAAGCCAAGCCCGGTCGTGGTGGCGACGAAATCGCCCAGCGCGGTGCCGAGCGTGTTCGATACCAGGATTGTGACCCAATAGAAGACTTCGTCCTTCCGCGCGGTGATCTGGTCGACCCTGATGGCGCCGGTCGAGTAGCGCCAAGCGGCCAGCAGCGCGATCACCAGGCACAAAAGGATGATCGAGGACTTTACGTAGCCGAGTCCGAGCGTGCGATCGAAATAGTCGGAGGTCGTCGTACCGACGGTGGTGGTGGCCACCACCACCGCCCAGTAGAAGACCGGGTGATAATGCCTGGACTTGACCTGGGCGAAGAGGGTGCAGAGAAAGAACGCGAGAAAGATCAGGCTGCTGACGGCGTACCCGAGCTTGAGAGTCATCGACAGCGCGTCGCCGCCAGTCTCGCCGAGCGTTGTCGCGAGAATCTTGACCACCCAGAACCCAAACGTGACCTGCGGGACCTTGCTGAGAGCGTCGCCCTCGTCGCCGGCGGCTCGCGACTCTTCATCTCTGTTCATCTTGGGCAACACCATGGCGCGCGACCTATCAGAAGAGCGCCCGCAGTGAAACTCTTCTTGGCTTGGGCGCCTTGATGTTACGCGATCCCGAGTTGCTCAGGACTCGACGGGCACCATCCTGCGGCGCCGGCGGCGGCCTTGAAGAAGAGCTGACGCGGCGCGCTTGGCCGGTGCGTCAGTCCTCCTGCTCGTCCTCGACGATGGGCAGCGTCACCGAGGACGGATGGTCGTCGTCGTGGAAGATGGTCTGGTCGGCGATCTGCAGCGCCGTATCCTGCGCGAAGGCGTGGCCGGTGTTCGGGTTGCGATCGTACATGGGGAAGTTGCTGCTGGAGATCTCGATGCGGATGCGGTGGCCCGCCTTGAAGAGGTTGCTCGTCGGCCAGACGTGGATGTTGTAGCGGTAGGTGCGGCCCGGCTCGATCAGCGTCGGGTGCGTCTCCGAGTCGCGGTAGCGCGCGCGCTGCACGCCGTATTCGATGAGCATGGAGGTGCCGTCGGGATAGACGTCGTCGAGCTTGGCGACGAAGTCGGTGTCGCGCGCGCTCGAGGCCGCGTAGAGCGTCACCGTGATCGGCCCGGTGACCTCGACGTCCTTCTTCAACGGGGCGCTCGTGTAGACCAGCACGTCGGGTCTGCCGAGGAGCGGCCGCTGATCGTACGGCCCGCCCGGCACCGAGGCCTGGAAGCGGCCACCGATGCTCGGCACCGGATCGGTCGGGTCGTACGTGAATGCATCGGTCGCGGCCTCGTCATCGCCGACGTCCTCCGGCTTGTCGGCGCTGAGCCAGCCGTCGCCGTGCACGGAGTTCGCCTTGCCGCCGCTGTGCAGATAGAGCTTGCGATAGTGGGTGCCGGGCAATGGCCATGTCTCGGCGGAGCGCCACCTGTTCGCGCCCATCACGAAGATGCGCACCTTCGGGTCATGATCGGCTCCGTTTTGCATCCCTTTGAGCCAGCGGTCGAACCAGCGCAGTTGCAGTGTATCGATCGGATTGGCCGCCTGCGGGCCGAAGTCGATCTGCCCTACCTTCTGCAGCCAGGGGATGTGCAGCCACGGACCGACCACGAGCTGCTGGTTGTCGCGCGCGAACTGCGAGCCCGCCCCGTGGCGCAGGCCGTTGAAGTTCTCCAGCGCGCCGTCGATGAAGATATCGTACCAGCCGTCGAAGTGGAGCGCCGGCACCTTGATCTGCCCGTAGCGAGTGCGCAAGCTCCACCGCTGCCAGTAGGCGTCGTTGTCGGGATGCTTCAGCCAATCAAAGAAATACGGCGCGACGCGCGGGTCATTGGGGAAGAGCGGCGGGAAGTCCTTCAGTGGAAGGAACCAGTACCATTTGGTGAACTCGTCGGCCACGGCCTGGTTCATCACCGCGTCGATCGCCGCGCCGTCGGGATAGCGGCGCACGTGGCTATTGGCGATGGTGGTCATCGGCCAATCCTCCGCGAAAGATTGGTCGAGCGCGCCGCCCTCATAGGTCCAGCCGTCGTGATAATCGGACGAGGTCATCGCCGGAATGATGGTGACGAGGTGGGGTGGCTGGACCGAGGCGGGCAGGAGCTGCGCCGCGCCGGGATAGGAGAAGCCGTACATACCGACTTTGCCGTTCGACTTGGGAAGGCCGGCGGCCCACTCGATGGTGTCGTAGCCGTCGTTGGTCTCGTCGATGAACGTATAGAAGAAGCCGTCCGACTTGTACTGGCCGCGCATGTCCTGCGCGACGACGATGTAGCAATGGGAGGCGTAGAAGCCGGGCGAGGCATAGACGTACGTCTGCGCGACGTCCTTGTTGTAAGGGAGCCGCAGCAGGATGATAGGATAGGAACCGGGCTCGTTGGGTGTGAAGACGTTGGAGCGCAGGATAACGCCGTCTCGCATCGCGGCGGGCACGTCCTTCCGCATCGTATAGGTGCAGGTATCGCCCGATGCGGGCGGCGCCGCTGCCAGCGACGCGAGCAGCGGGAGCAGGAAGAGGGGGGAGTGCGGGGTGAAGAGCCGCAACCGTGGGGCGGGGTGCATCGCGGACCTCCTTCGAGCGGGAAATGGCCGACCGGCGTGTTGTCGATGCCCACTACGTCTTGCTAGCTTCGAGCATCAAGGCACGGCGCGTCAGGTGCACGCCGCCGGGACCGCCTCGCAGCTGACCTGGGAGGTACGTTCGACATGGCCGAGCAGCCGCTGCACTTTCAGAGCCTGACCGAGCTTTCGCGGCGCGTGCGCGAAGGTGAGCTCGGCCCCGTGGCGCTGGCGGAGCACTTCCTCGGGCGCATTGAAGCGCTCGATCATCGGCTCCATGCATTCCGCCTCGTTCTGACGGACCGCGCGCTGGCGCAGGCGCGGGCCGCCGAGACCGCCCTGAGGGCCGGCATCGATCTGGGACCCCTGCACGGAATTCCTTACGCGGCGAAGGACCTCTTCGACGTGAAGGGCGTGCCCACCACGGCAGGAACGCGCATGCGCTCCCAGGCGATCGCGCAGCGCGACTCCGCGGCGACGGCGCGGCTCGAGCGCGCCGGCATGGTGCTTCTCGGGAAGACGAACACGGTGCAGTTCGCCTACGGCGGCGTGGGGATCAACACCGACCAGGGCACGCCGCACAATCCCTGGCAGGTGACGGCGCACGTGCCGGGCGGCTCGAGCAGCGGCTCGGGCGTGGCGGTGGCAGCCGGGCTTTCCCCCGCGGCGTTGGGGACGGACACGGGCGGGTCGGTGCGCATCCCCGCTGCCCTTTGCGGCACCGTCGGGCTGAAGACGACGGTGGGGCGCGTGAGCCGCGCCGGCGTCTATCCCCTGAGCTTCAGCCTCGACAGCGTCGGGCCGCTCACCCGCACGGTCGAGGACGCGGCGCTGATCTACCAGCAGCTCCTGGGCGAAGATCCCGACGACGAGACCACGCGCGGCGTTCCAGCGCACGATGCGCTCGGCAAGCTGAAGGCGGGAGTGAAGGGCCTTCGCCTCGCCTTCGCCGAGACGGTGTTCTTCGAGGGAGTCGATCCCGAGATCGAGAAGGCGGTGCGCGAGGCCGGCCAGACGCTCGCGGGGCTGGGCGCGCACGTCGAGAGCAGGGACGTGCCAGAGGCGGCCGAGGCCGTGAAGCTCAACCCACGCGGCCTCGTCATCGCCGCCGAGGCCTACGCGGTCAACCGCGAGTACCTCGAGAATCGCTTTCCGGAGATGGATCCCGTCGTCCGCGAGCGCATGAGGCAAGGCAAGGAGGTCTCCGGCCCGGAGTATTTCGAGATGACGCGGCGCTGGAGCGCGCTGCGCCGCGAAGTGGACTCGTCGCTCGAGGGCATCGACGCCTTGCTCGTGCCGGCGACCATGATCCCTGCGCTCCCCACGGAGCCCATCGCCGCGAGCCTCGAGACGTACAACCAGCGCAACCGCGAGTACCTGCGCAACACCGCCATCGGAAACATCCTCGACCTTTGCGGCCTCTCCCTCCCCTGCGGCTTCACCCGGAAGGGGCTGCCCATCGGCCTCCTCATCTACGCGCGGGCCTTCGCGGAAGGAACGGTGCTGCGCGTCGGCCACGCCTACGAGCAGGCGACACGCTGGCACGAGCGCACGCCCGACCTGTCCTGGGCGAAGTAGGCGCGGGGCATTGTGACCCGCGCTGGGAATCTTGCATACTCGGCCGCCGCAAAACCCTCCAACATTCCTCGATCGAGAGGTCACCATGTCGAGCATCTCCTTCCGGCAAGCCGGTCTGTTCCTTGCCCTCGTCCTCGCGGCCCCGTCCTCGCCGGCGGCCGATCCCATCAAGATCGGCGTCAGCATCGCCCAATCCCCGCCCGGCTCCGTGGTGCAGGGAACGCAGATCAAGGACGGGCTCGAGATCGCCAAGGAGATGGTGAACAAGGAGGGCGGCGCCCTCGGCCGGCAAATCGAACTGGTCTACGAGGACAGCCAGGGTGTGCCCGAAAAAGGTCGCGCCGCCACCGAGAAGCTCATCACCCGCGAGAAGGTCGTGGCCGTGACCGGCGGACACCAGAGCTCCGTCTGCCTGGCCGAGATCGAGGTGGCGAAGCGCTACAACGTTCCCTACGTCAACACCAACTGCTGGTCCGACGACGTCCGCGCCAAAGGCTACCCGCAAGTCTTCAACCCCGGCAACTACAACTCGCGCGTCGCCTTTGCCATGGCCGAGACCATCGCCGCGCTCGGGGTCAAACGGGTGGTCGCGTTCTGCGAGAACACCGACTACGGCATCGGGCAGGCGAAGGCGGTGCAAGCGGCCCTGAAGAAGAAGGCGCCCTCGGTCGACTACAAGTACGAGACGCTCGATCGCAGCAGCAAGGACTTCACGCCCGCGGTCCTGCCCCTGCGAGCGAATCCGCCCGACGCCGTGCTCACCATGATGCTGCCGCCGGCGGCCTACATCGTCATGAACCAGCTCCACGAGCAGGGCGTGGCGCCCACCGCGAAGACCTGGCTCTATGACGGCGGCGGCATCGCCGACTACCCCGACTTCTGGCAGAACGTGCAGGAGGCGGGACAGTACATGCTCGAGTTCGGCCTCTACCATCCGAAGATGGGCGTTCCCAAGCTTGGCATCGACGTGGCCGAGGCCTACCGCAAGCGCACCAAGAACGAGCCCAACCGGCTCATCTTCCAGGCTGCCGATTCGCTCTTTCTCCTCGTCGAGGGCATCCGCCAGGCGAAGACCACCGAGCCCGACGCCCTCATCAAGACGATGGAGACGATGAAGTTCAGCGGCGCGCGCGGACCTTTCCAGTTCTCGACCGAGCCTGGCTACAAGTTCCACCAGTGGGTCGACATCCCCTATGTGAATTACCAGCTCACCGAGGTGAACCAACCGGTGAGCAAGTCGCTCCTGGTGGAGGCGCCTGGCCACCCGCTCTCGACGTCCGCGCTCCTCAAGCCGGCGAAGTAGGTGCTGAACCTCGACCTGTTCATCAACGGCCTGCTCATCGGCCTGTTCTACGCCTTGATGGCGGTGGGGTTGACGCTCATCTTCGGCATCCTGAAGATCGTCAACTTCGCCCACGGCGAGTTCTACATGCTCGGGGCGTATGCCTATACGCTCGCCGCGCAGAAGCTCGGCGTGAGCCCTTTGCTCGCGCTGCCGCTCGCCATCGCCGCGGGAGCGCTCATCGGCTGGATCACCGAACGCCTGCTCATGCGTCCCCTCTACGCGGGCTACAGCTCCTGGGGACTGATGCGCGACGAGTACGCGGTGGTGGTGACCTTTGCCTTCTCGCTGCTCCTCGTGAATCTCGTCGACAAGGTGATCGGCCCATATCCGAGCCGCGGCCCGCCGCTCCTCAATCTCCCCAGGCTCATCCTGGGCCCGGTGATCCTCCCCGGACCCAAGCTCATCGCCGGCGGCATCGGCCTCGTCGTCATCGGAGGGCTCGCGCTCTTCCTTCGTTCCTCCCTCTGGGGCAAGCAGATCCAGGCGGTCGCGCAGAACCGCCTCGGGGCGACGCTCGCCGGCATCGACACCGCGCGCGCGAGCAGCCTCGTCTTCACCGTGTCCGGCGCCCTGGCCGCGCTCTCCGGCGCCTTGCTCGCGCCCATCATCAACGCCTCGCCCGACGTGGGCGCCTTCCCCGCCATAAAGTCCTACGTCATCGTCGTGCTGGGCGGCATGGGGTCCATGCCCGGGAGCATCGTCGCCAGCCTCGCGCTCGGGGTGCTGGAGAGCTTCGGCGCCGTCTACATCTCCTACGGCTACCGCGACACCTTCGGGCTCGTCATCCTCGTCCTCGTGCTGCTCCTGCGTCCCCAGGGGCTCTTCGGCGAGAAGGGGCGCATCGTCTGATGGCCCTCGCTCGCAGCGCCAGGCCCGGCGGCGAGCTCTGGCCGCCGCTGGTCTTCCTCGGCGTCCTCGCGGCGCTGCCGCTCTCGGTCGGCAATGCGTACTGGCTCGGCATCCTCATCGTCTCGATGTACTTCGCCCTCCTCGCCGTCGGGTGGAACCTGCTCGCCGGATACACCGGGCAGTTCTCCATGGCCCCTGCCGCCTTCGCGATGATCGGCGCCTACGCCACCGCTCTCCTCGCGCGCGACCTGCACACCCCGCCCTGGATCGGCATCCCCGCGGCGGTGGCGGCGGCCGGGCTCGTCGGCATGGCGCTGGGACGCGTCGTCATGCGGCTGCGCGGCCCGTACCTCGCGCTCACCACGCTCTCCTTCGCGGAAATCCTCCGCCTGGTGATCGGCAACTCCTATGAATACACGCGGGGCGATCTGGGCCTGGGCGTCCCGGGGCTCTTCGAAGGACGGCTGCCCTACTACTATCTGTTCCTGGGCGCGCTCCTCGCCGTGCAGGTGGGCGTCTTTCTCCTGCTGCGGTCGCGCGCCGGGCTCTACTTGCGCGCCATCCGTGACGACGAGGTTGCCGCCGCCAGCCGCGGCGTCGACGTGGTCTTCTGGAAGACGGCGGCGTTCACGCTCAGCACCGCCATCAGCGGGCTCGCCGGCGCGCTCTACGGACACTTCAGCCAGCTGGTGAGCCCGGAGCTGGGGCTCATCTCCCAGACCGGCCTCGTCATCTCCATGGTCGTGATCGGCGGGATGGGCAGCTTGCTCGGGCCCCTCGCCGGAGCTTTCCTCGTCTACCTCGGCTCGGAGGTCCTGCGCGAGGTGGGCGGCATCCAGCTCATCGTCTTTGCGCTCCTCGTCATCCTCTTCGCCCGGTTCTTCCGCGAGGGGCTCATCGGACTCGCCCGGCGTGCCCTCGCGCGGAGGGGAGCGTGAACGGCCTCTCCGTTGAAAAGGTCGGCAAGTCGTTCGGCGGGCTACGCGCCGTCGCGGGGGTGAGTCTCTCCATCGCGCCCGGCGAGTTGGTCGGGCTCGTCGGCCCCAACGGATCGGGCAAGACGACGCTGCTCAGCCTCGTCTCCGGTCACGAGTCGCCCGGGGAAGGGCGGGTGCTCCTCGACGGCCAACCGCTCGCTGGGCTCTCGCCCGACCGGATCGCGCGCCGGGGTCTCCTGCGCATGTTCCAGCTGACGCGCGTCTTCCGCCGGATGAGCGCGCTCGACAACCTGCTCACGGCCGGGCGCGCTCTGGGGCTTCCGCCCGGCGAGGCGCTCGCGCGCGCGCAGACGGTTCTCGAGGAGCTCTCGTTGACGCGCGTGCGCGACCTCGACGCCGGCCAGCTCTCCGGGGGCCAGCAGAAGCTCCTCGAGTTCGGTTGCTGCTTCATATGTCCGCCTCGGGTTGCGCTGCTCGACGAGCCCTTCGCCGCGGTCCACCCCACCTTGAAGGAGATCATGGCTGGCTCGATCCGCGCCCGTCACCGGGAAGGCCAGGCGTTCCTCATCGTCAGCCACGACATGCCGGTCATCGCCGAGCTGTGCCCCCGCACGGTTTGCATGAACGCGGGCGCGGTGATCGCCGACGGGCCGACCCGCGCGGTGCTGAGCGATCCGGGCGTCATCGAAGCCTACCTGGGCGGGGAGGGCGCGTGACGGCGCTTCTCACCATGTCCGGGATCACCGCGGGCTATGTCCAGGACATCGACATCTTGCGCAACCTCTCGCTCTCGATCGAGGCGGGCCGCATCACCGGCCTCATCGGGCTCAACGGCTCGGGAAAATCGACCTTGATGAAGACCATCTGCGGCTTCCTCGCGCCCACCGCGGGCAAGGTCGAGTTCGACGGCGCGGACATCACCGCCATTGCGCCCCATACGCTAATCGACCGCGACATCTGGTACATCCCGCAAGAATCAAGCCTCTTCCCCTACATGAGCGTCGAGGACAACCTGCGCTTGCCGCTCGAGGGGAGGCGCCGATCACGGCGCGGCGAGGACATCGAATCGCGTTTTGTCGACGTGCTCGCGCGCTTTCCCGCTCTCGGCGAGAAGCTGCGCGCGCAGGCGGGCGACCTTTCCGGCGGCCAACAGAAGATGGTCGAGTTCGCCAAGGCCTGGGTGGTGCGGCCGCGGCTCTGCCTCGTCGACGAGCCGAGCATCGGCCTCTCCCCGAAGATCGCCGCCGAGGTCTACCGCTTCATCGAGCTCTTCGCGGCGCAAGGAATGACCATCCTGCTCGTCGACCACAACGTGCGGCGGGTAGTGAAGATGTCCGAGTACGTCTACGTGCTCAGCCTGGGCGAGATCACCGCCCAGGGCCGCCGCGAGGATTTCGAAGGCGACCTGCACGAGCAGGTGAAGTCGTGGCTGGGCGTCAATTTCTGACGCGGCCGTTACGCCACGCCTCGCACCGTCACTGCGGGGAGCGGGACTCCCTGATGGAGCGCGGCTCGCTCGGCCAGCACTTGCCCAAGCCGCGTGCACACTTCGAAGAACGCTGGTCCAGCCGCCAGCTTCACTCCCAAGGCGCGCAGAGTGCGCAGGTTCTCGCCATCCGTGTTGTCCAGGTCTTCCTGCCCACCGTGGATGTCGGTCTGGAAGCGGAAGTGGTTGTGATGGCTGCCTGTGTTGAGCATCTCGTCGAGCTCGACCGTTGCGCTCACGCCATCGAAGATGATGTCGACGAGGTGTGGCGCCCATCCGGCAAGGCCCCAATCCTTCGCGTCGCCATAGCCCACCCTTTTGTTCTCGTTCCCTGTCCCCAGGGAGACCACCAGGATCTCCGCGCCCGGGTGACGAAAGTGCGCCTCGACCCACGCGCACAATGCGGGGTTGTTGGCGAACATGCCCCCGTCGATGAGCGCATACTTCTGGCCATCGGCTGCCTCTGCCCGGTGCGGTGGGAAGAAGGTGGGGGCAGCCGAGGTCGACCGCGCCACCTGCCAGGCTTCGAAGTCGTGCGTCGTCGCGGTTGCCGGGGCCTGGGCCTGCCAGCTGCGGAAAAAGAACGGACACCTCATCTCGATCGCATAGGCCGTGACCAACAGATTCGTTCGGGCATCTCGCAGCCGCATGCCCGCGAAGCAGGTCTTCAAGACGCTATCGACGCCGTCCTCCGGGTACTTGGGGCCATTCAGGTTCCCAAGAGCGCCGATGGTGTGGAAGAAGCTGCGGCTGAAAATCTGCTCGCCTTGTTCCCTGTACAGGGACACCAGCTCCGCCGCGGCGTACGGCTTGCCCGAATCAGGCCGTTTGAGTCCCAGACCCAGCGCCAGGATTCCCCCGGTCGAGGTGCCGGCGACGTAGTCGAAGAGCTCGGAAACGGAATGACCAGTCTGTTGCTCGAGCCTTTCGAGGAAGGCGGCCGGTATCATTCCGCGGATTCCCCCACCATCGATCGCCAGTACGGTGATTGTCGGCATGACTTCCCCCGAATGAGTTTCTTGCGCCGCGGTCGGAGCGACCTGAGGATGGAGCAATGGGGCCTGCTTCGGAATGGGATACCGCCGAGGAACAGCTGGAGCTGCGGCTGCGGCGATTCGGCATTCCGGTGGCGCTCGCGGTAGCGTGGGTGTTGGTCAAGTCGGACCTCGGGCATTTTGTTCTGCGCACGTTTTGTAGCATGTGGGTGCACGAACTGGGGCACGCGGTGGCGGCGTGGCTGTGCGGGTATCCTGCTTTTCCGGGGCCGTGGCGTACGTTCACGGCGGAATCGCGGTCGCCGCTGCTGGTGGTCGTCCTCTTCGCGGCGCTGGCTTGGTCGGTATTCCGCGCCTGGCGGGCTGAGCGTCTCGGCCTGGTCCTGGCTTTCGGAGCGGTAGCTCTGGTGCAGCTCGTCTGCACGCTGGCGCTGCCGGCTGCTCGCGCGCAGGAGCTGATCTTGTTTGCAGGCGACGGCGGCGCACTGGTGCTCGGCACGCTGCTGATGCTGACGCTCTACGCCCCCGAAGGCAGCGTCTTGAAGCGCGACTGGCTGCGCTGGGGCTTCCTCGCCATCGGGGCGGCTTCTTTCGCAGACGTGTTCGAGCAGTGGTTGTCGGCCCGCCACGACCCCGACCGCATCCCCTTCGGCATGAACGAGGGCGTGGGGCCCTCCGACCCAAGCCGCCTCAGCGACCACTTCGGCTGGAGCGCGGATCAACTCGTCTCGCGCTACGTGGCGCTGGGCTGTCTGTGCCTGCTGGTGTTGGCTGGCGGGTACTTTTTCGGATTACGCCGTTCAGACAATACCGGCGCGCATCAGGGGTAGCTCGCGGATGCGTTGCCCGGTCAGGGCGAAGACGGCGTTGGCGATGGCTGGAGCTACCGGTGGCACGCCGGGCTCGCCGATGCCGCAGGGCGGTCCGTCGCTCTCGACGATGTCGACGTGAACCTTTCGCGGCGCATCCGGCATGCGCACCAGGCGATAGTCGTGGAAGTTCGTCTGCTCGGTGATTCCGCCCTTCATCGTCGCTCCGCCGAAGAAGGCGTGGCTCATGCCGAAGATGACCGCGCCCTCCATCTGCGCCCGCGCCCGCTCGAGGTTGACCACCGTCCCCGCGTCGGCCGCGATCCACGCCTCGTCGACGGCGATCTTTCCCGAGCCGTTGCGGACTACCGACACGACCACCGCCACGTAGGTGAGAAAGCTGCGGTGCGCCGCGAGCCCGAGCGAACGGCCGCGCCGCCCCCAACCCGACATCTTCGTGGCGCGCTCGATCACGCCGCGGAGGCGGCCGGTGTCGATGGGGTGCTTCTCCATCGTCGCGCCGTAGTTGGGCAGTTTCGACACGCCCAGCTCCGCCAGAGTGACGATGCGGGGCGGTCCGATCATTTCCAATAAAGCTTCGCGGGGGTCGAGCCCACGCGCGTGGGCCAGCTCGTCCATGAACGACCCCGCCGCGAACGCGTGGAAGATGTTGTAGACCGACCTCAGCCACCCGATGCGCACGTGCGCCGCCGCATCGCACGTCTCGGCTCGGACATTGGGGATGGCCAGCGGGAGATCGGTGACGCCCTGCTGCAGATCGCCCTCGCCGGGTCCGGCCACGGCCCTGAAAGTCGATGCGATGGGCGGAAACGCCGTGCGCTGCCGCCACGCAACGACCTTGCCCTGACCGTCGAGCGCCGCGGTGAGGAGCTGGGTGTTGACCGCGTTGTAATAGTCGTGGCGCAGGTCGTCCTCGCGCGTCCACTGCACGCGCACCGGCGCGCCCGCCTCGCGCGCAAGGAACGCCGCTTCCGAGACGAAGTCGGCTTTCGACTTGCGCCCGAAAGCGCCGCCGAGAAAAGTCACGTGGCAGGTCGTCTTCTCCTCGGGAACGCCGAGCACGCGCGCGATCTCCGTGCGCGCCGCCTGCGGATTCTGCGTCGAGGCCCACACTTCGCACGCGCCGTCGGCGAACCGCGCGACGGCCGCGGGCGGCTCCATCGGGACGTGAGCCAGGTGCGGCACGTGATACTCGGCCTCGACCACGCGCGCCGCCTTGGCGAGCGCGGCGTCGACGTCGCCCACGTTGCGCGCCGGTTTGCCCGGAGCGTGCACCGCCGCGCTCAGCTCCCGCCGGTACGAGTCGGAATCGTAGGAGGCGTTCGCTCCCAGGTCCCACTTGACGTCCAGATCGGCGCGGCCGCGCATCGCCGCCCAGGTGTTGTCGGCCAGCACCGCAACGCCGCCCCACGGCTGGAAGGCATACGGCGCCTTCGGCTCGGGCATGGCGACGACGCGCTTAACGCCCGGCACGGCGAGCGCGCGGCGCGCGTCGAAGCTCACCACCTTTCCACCCACGACGGGCGGCCGCGCGATGACGGCGATCAGCATCCCGTCGAGCCGCACGTCCGCGCCGAACTTCGCCGCGCCCGTGACGATGGCCGGCCCGTCGACGAGAGGCAGCGGCCGGTAGACGTGCGCCATCTCCTTGCGCGGGCGGAACTTGACGTCCTCGGGCTTGGGAACCGGCAGCTTGCCGGCCGCATCCGCCAGCTCCCCGAACGTGAGCGAGCGGCGGCCGTTCCAGACCGCGTGGTCGTGCGCCTCGAGCGCGACGGGTGAGACCTTCCAGCGCTGCGCGGCGGCCGCGATGAGCATCACGCGGGCGGTGGCGGCGGCGCGGCGCAGGCCGTCGTACGCGTTGCGGATGCTGCTCGAGCCGTCGGTGTTCTGATCGCCGTATCGCTTGTCGCCGTCGGCCTGCTCGATGCGCACGCGCGAGGGATCCGCGCCCAGCTCGTCGGCCAGCAGCGCCGGGATGGTGCTGCGCACGCCCTGTCCCATCTCCGATCGGGCGCAGACGATGGTGACCTGTCCGTCGGGCGCGACGTGCACGAAGACGTTGGGTTGCAGTCCCGCCGTCGGAACCGGATCGCTCTTCTGCGGTGTGCGCAGGCTGGCGCCCGACGGCTGCTCGGCAAATACGCGCCCCGCCGCGAACGAAACCAGGAGGCCGCCCACGAACTCGCGCCGTGTGATGGCCATGGCTATTCCTCCGGCAGGCCGGCGGCGCGCTTCACCGCCGCGCGGATGTGCCCGTAGGTGCCGCATCGGCAGAGGTTGCCGGCGAGGGATCGATCGATGTCCTCGTCGCGCGGCTTGGGGTTCTGCGCCAGAAGCGCGGCGGCGGTCATGATCTGCCCGGCCTGGCAGAAGCCGCATTGCGGGACGGCCATGTCGCACCAGGCGCGCTGCAGCGGATGGTCGTGGAGCCCTTCGATGGTGGTGACCGACTTGCCCGACGCGCGCGCAACCGGCGTCACGCACGATCGCACTACTTCGCCGTCGAGATGGACCGTGCACGCTCCGCACAAAGCCTGGCCGCAGCCGTACTTCGTCCCGGTGAGCCCGAGCACGTCGCGGAGCGCCCAGAGGAGCGGCATTTCCGGATCGACGTCCAACTCGCGCATCGCGCCGTTCACGGACAGGCGAATCATGGGCGCGCTCCTTCCGCGGGGCACTCGGCCCCCGTTTCCACCCACGCCGCGACGATCTTTCCCAACTGCTCCTGCGTGCCCGGCGCCGGCTCGCGGCCATGACCCGGCGACCAGCCCCATGCCACCAGCTTGTCGTGCGCGTTGTGATCGATGATCTGCGCCAGAGTCCGGCCACCGTTGCGCTTCGGGTCCTTGATCTGCTCGCAGATCTGGCGCGGGGTCTTTCCCACCCACGCCATCTCGCGTGGCGCCACGTGCCACTCGGGGGCGCCGGGCACGCGCGCCAGCGTGAGGTTGTGGTCCTGGTGGCAGCTCTGGCAGCGCATGCCGACCACGCCGTGGTCGTCCTTGCCGCGCACCACCGGCGGGTCGTGCGCTTTGCCGTCCATGCCCTGCAGGGGCGTCTCTCCGTCGGGATGGCAATTGGCGCAGCGCGGATGGAGGAAGACGCGGCTCGCCTGCAGGAAGAAGGCGCGCGATTGCTCGGCGCGATCCGCGGCGGGCGCCTCCTGCTTTTGCGACGCGCAGGCGGCCAGGAGGAGGAGTGCTGCGAGCACCCGAAGCATGGATTATTCATATCTTCTGGCGGCCGCCGCGTCTTTGGGCCGAAGGACTGATCTGACTTTTACTGACACCCTTGACCTGCGAACCGGCCGCGTGTGAGAAGTCGCGCGCCGTTTTTACAAGGCACATCCCAAACCCAAGGAGAATCGCCATGACCTCCACCTTTGCATCGATTCGTTGTTGGGTTTCGCGTACGGCGTTGGCGCTGGCCGTCGCTGCGCTCGCCTTTCCCACGGCGGCGCGCGCCGACGACGATTCTGACCGCTTCGGCCTCTGGGAGTCCGCGCTCGAGGGCATCCACGGCACCTCGGGCGACTTCACCGTGCGCAACATCGCCCGCGCCTCCGTCTCCGGATCGCGCCTCCGCGTGCGCATCGGCAACCAGTACGGGACGCAGAGCATCACCATCCGCTCCGCGACCATCGGCCTGCAGCAGAGCGCGCAGAAGCCGGCGCTCACCCCCGGGTCGCTGCGAGAGCTCACCTTCAACCGCGGGCAGACCTCGGTGAACATCAAGGCGGGCGAGGTGGTGTGGAGCGACCCAGTCTCGCTCCACGTGCACGCGCAGCAGAACATGGCGATCAGCCTCTACGCGCCCGGAGCGCAGGTGGACGACCACACCTTCCCCGCGCCAGAGACCAATCCGCCCGGCTGCTTCATTTCCGCCGCGGCCGGCGACCACACCGCCGAGGTGTCCGGCGCGTCGTTCCCCTCGACCTACGTATTCGACAACAATCGGACCCCAGGGTGGCACCCCGGCGAGATCCTCTGGCTCGACCTCATCGACGCGAAGGCGGAGATCCAGGGCGCCATCGTCGCGCTCGGCGATTCGATCACCGATGGCTACCAGGTGAACGGCGGCGGCGATCGCTGGACCGACCTGCTCAGCGAGCGGATCAACGAGCTTCCCGCCGAGGAGCAGAAGTCGATCGTCAACGCGGGCATCTCGGGCAACACCGTCAGCCGGCAGCCCAACCCATACGATCCGACGCAGCAGTGCTGCGGCGCGCCGGCCCCCGTGCGCCTCGACCGCGACGTGCTCAGCGTGCCCGGCGTAACCGACGTGATGCTCCTCGAGGGCACCAACGATCTCGGCGGCGACGGCGCGTGGCCTCCCTCGTCGGCGGCGCAGGTCATCGGCGGAATCAAGGAGATCGTCGCGCGCGTGCACGCGGCCGGCCTGCGCATCGTCGGCTCGACCGTGCTGCCGATGTGCAATGCGCCGGGAAGCTCGAAGGAGATGAACCGGCTGGCCGTGAACACGTTCATCCGCAACCGCGCGGAGAGCAAGCTCGACGCCGTCGTCGACTGGGACGCGGTGATGAAGGACCCGGCCGATCCGACGAGGATGCGCGCGGCGTGGATGCACGACTGCTACCACCCGAACGCGATCGGCGACCAGAAGATGGCCGACGCGGTGGACCTCTCCATCTTCGGGCTGGGCGGCGAGTAGCCCACCAGGTCATGAAGAGGCCGACCGGGCACCCGGCCGGTTTGACGGCAAGCAGGCCAACGGGCAGCCCCGCCCCTAGGTTCCGACCGAGCCGCGATATCCACGGTGAGGAGACCCAAATGAAATATGGAATTGCAGTCGTGTGCGCAGCACTCGCAGCAGCAGGGGCTGGACGAGCCGAATCCGATACCAAGGCAGCGTTCGCCGCGGACGAAAAGGCAGTGGGCAAGGTCGCGGCGGACTGGAGCGACGCATGGAACCGGCACGATGCTGAAGGCATGGCGAGCCTCTTCTCGGAGCGCGGGGACCTGATCAATCCGATAGGCGACGTGGCGAAAGGCCGCCCGCAGATCCTCAAGCTCTTCCAAGGCGAGCACTCTGGCCGGCTGAAGCAGTCGAAGATGGCCCTGACCTGTGAACCCGCGCGCTTCTTCGACGCGAACGTCGCGTCGGTCGACTGCGACTCCGCCCTCGAGGGCCTCGCTGGTCCGCAGTCGCCCCCCATGCTCCACGGGCACGTGACCGCCGTCGTCATCCGGGACGGCGAGCGCTGGAGCATCGCCTCGTTCCGCGCGATGGTTCCCAGGCAGGCCGGTCCGATGCCGAGGAACGCTGTCCCGGCAGCGGCCAAGGCGCACTGAACCGGCGCCTCGCGCCTGTTCGAACACAAGAGCAAAGCCCCGGATCCAGAGCTGAAGGGCTCTGGGTCCGGGACTGTCTTAAGGCGGTGGGACGCTGGGACTCAGCGGGGCAGCGGCAGGGAACTCGATGGAAAACGCGCAACCTCGGCCCGGGAAGTCGCGCACCGCGAGCTTGCCGCCGCTCGCCTCCACCGCCTTGCGGGCAACGGAAAGTCCGAGACGCAGCCTGCCTCCATCCGCCCCTCGCCGGCTGAATGGAGCAAACAATTCCTCCGCCTTCCCCGGCGGCAGACCACCGCACTCATCCTCGACCTCGATCGTGACGCGTCCTTCGACTGCCAGGACCCGCACGAAGACGTTCCCGGACGGGCGCGTGAACTTGAACGCGTTCTGCACGATGTTCGCCAGCGCCAGACTCAGACTCATCTCGTCGGCCTCGACCGCCAACGACCCGTCCTCGGGGCGCACGACAATCAGACGGAGGCCGCGCGCCGTTGCATCCATCGAGGCCGCGACCTCCTCCTCTTCGATGAACTCCGCGAGCATGATGCGGCGGCGCCGCGTCCGGGCCGTTGAAGAGGAAAGGACCTGCGCGAGCGAGCGATCATTGATGTTGCGCAAGCGCTCGAGGCTTCGGGTCAGAACGGCCCCGGTGCTGCCGCCGATGGCGACCGTGCCCTTCTTCAGCATCTGCAACGCGAGCAACGCGCTGGAGAGCAGGTTGCGCTGCTCATGCGCCAGAGCGCCGAGCCGCTCGGCTTCCTCGTCGGAGATGTTGAGTTCCCGCTGGCGTCCCCACTCGGTGACGGCGCCGGCGATTGCGTCGTCCACGCACCGGTTCAGCGTGTGGAATTCCGCGGTGCTGATGGGAAGCTGCCGTTCGAGCGCAAACTCGGTGACGGTCTGGCACACGTCGCCATAGTCGTGAACCACCTGGCCGACGGTAAACCCTAGCTTCAGCAGATCGTGGCCGTGCAGCGTCGCGCTCTTGTCGATGGCCGTCGGCGAAAATGGGATTGAAGTCGCTTCTCGCTTCAGCGTCTCCGCCAATTGGTCGAGGAAAAGCGGGATTCCGTGCGCCAGCTCCTCTACTGTCGCTTGAGGCGCCGACCGACCAGCAACCTTGGCTCGAGTGCGTTTTATCAGTTCCTGGCGATTCTCAATCAGGATCTGGTGCAGCATATGCGACCCTCAGCGGAGGTTGCTTTATACGTATCATTACGTAGATCCGCGCACAAGATTTCAACTCAGCGCTCGCGTTGCTGTAATCGACTCACACCAAGGAGGACGGAATGTACAGGACGACGTGGTGCATGGCCGCAGCGATGGCAATGACGGTTTTCGCGGCGGGCGCGGCGCTCGCGCAGCAACCTGCGAAGCACCCCCCAGCGGTGTCGAAGATGGGCATCCCGTACCTCGCCGAAGACGCTCCCGGGGTCCCGCCGGACCTGGTCGCGGCCATCAAGTCGCGCCGGGGCGGGAAGCTGCTCAACCTCGATCGCATGCTGCTGCACAGCCCGAAGTTCGCCCAGGGCTGGAACACGATGTTCGCCGCCATCCGCAACCAGCTGTCGGTGTCTCCCAAACTGCGCGAGCTCACCATCATGGCGATCGGTGTGCTGAACAGCGCCGACTACGAATGGGTGCAGCACGAGGCGGAGTTCCTCAAGGCCGGCGGCACGCGCGATCAGCTGCAGGCGCTGCGCAAGAACCCCGACGGCGTGGAGAAGGACGCGAAGCTGTTCGACGATTCCGAGCGCGCCACGCTCGCCCTCACCCGCGAGATGACGAAGAACATCGCCGTGTCGGATGCGACGATGAAGCGGATCCGCGGTCTGCTCAACAGCGACCAGCAGCTGATCGAGCTGATCGGCACCATCGCGGGCTACAACATGGTGTCCCGCTTCGTGGTCGCGACCGGGCTCGAGGCCGAGTAACTCCGACGGGTTGTGCGCTAACCGAACGTCGGTTCGGTTAGCGAAATCCCGGCTTGACCTGCCTTTGCGGGCGCCCTAGCCTCCAGCGAGCAGCGCGAGTTCATCAGTCGCTCCGCTTCTCGCGCACGAGCTGACTATGGTCGACAAGACTGTCGCGTCGCCAGAAGCCGCCGTCGCCGACATTCGCGACGGCGCGACGGTCATGATCGGGGGATTCGGTCTCGCTGGTCAGCCCTCTGCGCTGATCGATGCGTTGATCGCCCAGGGCGCGGGGGATCTGACGATCATCAACAACAATGCCGGGAATGGCGAGACCGGACTCGCCGCCCTGCTCAAGGCCCGGCGCGTCCGGAAGATCATCTGCTCGTTTCCGCGGCAGGCGGACTCCTACGTCTTCGACGCCCTCTACCGCGCGGACGAGATCGAGCTCGAGGTGGCGCCACAGGGCAACCTGGCGGAGCGGATTCGCGCTGCCGGGGCTGGAATCGGCGCGTTCTTCACGCCCACTGGCTACGGCACGTTGTTGGCGGAGGGCAAGGAGACACGGGTCATTGCTGGACGCCCTTACGTGCTCGAATTCCCCTTGGCGGCCGATTTCGCGCTCATCAAGGCCTATCGGGGCGACCGGCTGGGAAATCTCCTCTATCGCAAGGCGGCGCGGAACTTCGGGCCGATCATGGCGACCGCAGCGGCCTGCGCGATCGCGCAAGTCGATGAGCTGGTCGAAGTCGGCGCGCTGGACCCGGAGGCCATCGTCACTCCCGGCATCTTCATCCGTCGCGTGGTTCCCGTGCGGGCAGCAGCCATGCCACGGGTGGTCGCATGAACCGCTTGACTCGTGACCAGCTCGCTGCGCGAGTCGCGCGAGACATCCCCGAGGGCGCGTACGTCAATCTCGGCATCGGCCTCCCCACGCTGATCGCCAATCATCTGCCAGCGGACCGCGAGATCTTCCTTCACAGCGAGAACGGCTTGCTCGGCATGGGGCCCGCGCCGGCGCCGGGCGACGAGGACCCCGACCTGATCAACGCCGGCAAGCAACCGGTGACGCTGCTACCCGGCGGAAGCTTTTTCCATCACGGCGACTCGTTTGCGATGATGCGCGGCGGGCATCTCGACATCTGCGTACTCGGTGCATTCGAAGTCTCGGCCTCGGGAGACCTGGCCAACTGGCACACCGGCGCTCCTGACGCCATTCCCGCCGTCGGTGGTGCGATGGATCTCGCCTTGGGCGCGAAGCAGGTCTTCGTCATGATGGAGCACCTCACCAAGCAAGGGCGGAGCAAGATCGTGGAGCGATGCCAGTATCCGCTCACCGCCATGGCATGCGTGGATCGCATCTACACCGATCTGGCCGTGATCGAGGTCGTGCCGGAGGGCCTTTTGGTTCGCGAACTGGTAGAGGGACTCACCTTTTCAGAGCTGCAGCGCATGACGCAAGCGCGGCTCCTCCCTCCGGCACGCGGCCTCTGCGCTTGATCGCGATCAGCACGGTTGCCGTGAACCAGAATCAGAACGAATGCAGCATCGTTCCATAGACCTCGACGTTCAAGGTATCTGCCCTCGCGCTCGCGCCGATGAAGGCGACGAGCGCTGCAACGATCGCGGCGGCTTCTCTCTGCATGGTTTGACCCTCCCTCAAACGAGTACTCCGGGCTGCCCCTTTCAAAGACGAGCGAAACTCAAGCCACGCCGACCAGCCGCCCCAACGTCAGCGGATCCCCCATCAGCTCCTTGCTTCTCGCCCGGTGAACGATCCGGCCGCGCTCGAGCACCAACGCGTCTGTCGTCAACGCGAGCGCGAGACGCGCGTGCTGCTCGACGAGGATGACCGCGATCCCGCTCTGGGCGATCATCCGGGGGATCATCGACGCGAGCTCCTGCACGATGACCGGTGCGAGTCCCTCCATCGGCTCGTCGAGCAGCAGAAGCCGCGGATTCACCATCAGCGCCCGTCCGATCGCGAGCATCTGCTGCTCGCCGCCGGAGAGTTGGTTGCCGAGATTGCGGCGGCGCTCTTCGAGCCTGGGAAACAGCTGGTACACGCGCCCGAGGGTCCACTCGCCGGGACGCGCGATGACCTCGAGGTGCTCCTGGACGGTCAGCGAGGGAAACATGCAGCGTTCCTGCGGAACCCATCCGATGCCCACGTGGGCGCGGCGGTGGGTGGGTAGAATCGCGAGATCCGAGCCGCGCCATCCGAGTCGCCCTTTGCAAAGGCGCGTGATGCCCATGAGCGTGAGAAGAAGAGTGCTCTTTCCCACCCCGTTCCTTCCGAGCAGGGCGAGGCTGCCTCCCTCTTCCAGTGTGAAGGAGACGTCTTCCAGAACCACGGCGTCGCCGTATCCGGCGACCACGCTTTCCACGGCCAGCAGATCAGGCATCGCTGGCCTCGCCGAGGTACACCTCGCGCACCCGATGGTCGACGGCGATCTCCCGAGCGGTCCCCTCGGCGAGGATCGCCCCGGCGACCAGCACGGTGATGCGATCCGCAAAGCGGAACACCAAATTCATGTCGTGTTCGATGAAAAGGATCGTGACGTCCCTGGGGAGAGCGGCGAGCACGCTGAACACCTCGGTGCTCTCTCCGGCAGGAATGCCCGCCCCTGGCTCGTCGAGGAGCAGCACCCGCGGCCGCGTGGCCAGCGCGACCGCGATCTCGAGCAGGCGCTGCTTTCCATAAGGAAGGCTACGCGAGGCGACGTCCGCATCCGCATCGAGCCGCAGGTCGGCGATGATGCGCCGGGCCTCCTCGATCTCGCGGTCGTGCCGCGAGAGCGGTCGCCAGAACGCTCCGCCCAGGCCCTTCCGCTCGCAGATTGCCAGCAGGACGGACTCGAGCACGGTGAGGTTGGGGAACAGGGTGGTGATCTGAAAGGTCCGGGTCATGCCGCGCTTGACGCGGCGATGTTGCGGCAGTCCGGTGATCTTCTGCTCATCGAGGAAGACGTCCCCAGCGCTGGGCGGAAGCGAACCGGTGAGCAGGTTGACGAAGGTCGTCTTGCCCGCGCCGTTCGGACCGATCAGCGCATGCCGCGCCCCAGCCTCCAGAGCGAAAGTCACCTCGCGGACGGCCCGAAAGGGCCCCCAGTTCCGGCACAGAGCTTCGGTCCGGAGCACGTGGCTCATGTTGGCCTGCCGAACCATCGCTGGCGGAGGGCGACCGCGGTTCCGCCGATGCCACCCGGGGAGAAGAAGACCGCCAGGATGAGCAGCAAGCCGAGCCAGAACTGCCAGTAGACCGGATTCATCCCGGAGAGAAGGCTCTGCGCGATCATGAAGACCGCCGCGCCGATGAGTCCGCCGTACAGCCAGCCGGCGCCGCCGAGCACCACCATGATGAGGAGGTCTGCCGAGCGGGAGAAGCTCAGCACTTCGAGACCGACGAACTGCGTGGTCTGCGAAAGCAACGCGCCAGCAAGACCGGCGATGGCACCGGAGATGGTGTAGATCGCGATCAGACGTCGCCGGACCGGCGAGCCCAGCGCCGACATGCGCCTCGCACAATCGCGGATTCCCCGCAGCGACAACCCGAAGGGTGAGCGCACGATCCGGCGGCTGACGCAGAACACACCGAACAGCACCACCAGGCTGTAGCCATAGGCCGTCCTTCCCCCGAGGTCGAACGGGAACAGTCCCAGGAGGTCCCGCATCTCTATCTCGCTGAGCCCGTCGACCCCCCCGGTGATCGAGGCCATCTGGTTGGCCGCCTCGTAGAGCATGAGACCGATCCCGAGCGTCACCATCAGGCGGGTGAGATCTCCTCCACGAAGCGCGATGAAGCTGGTGGCATAGGCGATGGCGGCGCCCGCCGCCGCCCCGACGATCAGTCCGCTGATCGGCTCGCCCCAGCCGTGCTTCGCGAAAAGCCCGGCAGCATAGGCGCCACTACCGAACATGGCCGCGTGGCCGAGTGAAACGATGCCGGCATACCCAAGAACGAGATCGAGCGAGAGCGCGAAGAGACCGGTGATCACGACCTGGCTCGCGAGCACCAGATGGAGGGGGAAGACGAAGAAGACCGCGAGACAAGCAATCCAGAAAAAGATCTCCGCGGGTCGCCAGCTCATCGCGCGCCCCAGCGGAGCCCGCCCGGAAACAGCAGCAAGAGGACCACCATCAAGCCGTAGATGACGAACGCGCCGATGGCAGGCACGTAGTACTTGCCCGCGACGTCGAACAGGCCAAGCAAGAGGGACGCTGTCAGCGTTCCCGCGATGCTGCCCGCTCCTCCGACGACGACGACGAGGAGGAAGTAGACGAGGTACTTAAGCGGGAAAGTGGGATCGAGGCCAAGGACGTCGATGGCGAGAGCTCCTCCGAGGCCCCCGAGTCCAGACCCGAGCACGAAGGTGATGCTGAAGACCCGTCCGACGTTGATTCCCAGCCCCGCGGACGTTTGCGCGTCGTCGACCGAGGCCCGGATCCGGGCGCCGAACCGCGTCCGGCGAAGCGATAGCACCAGCGCGGCAGTGATGAGGCCGACGATGGCGATGAGGAACAGCCGGTAGACCCCGAGGTCGATCCCGAAAATCCGCACTTGACCGAGCAAGAAAGCCGGCAGGTGGACTGGCTGCTGGCCCGATCCGAAGACCCAGGTTCCGGCCGCCACTGACATGAGGGTGAGGCCGAGCGAGAAGAGCACCTGATCCAGCGGGCTGCGCCGGTAGAGGTGGCGATACAAGCTGCGCTCCAGCACCGCCCCTACCGCCGCCGCGGCGAGGAATGCCAGCGGCAGCGTAGCGAGGAAAGGGATCCCCAGCCGCGCCATGCCGACGGCGCAGACGTACCCTCCCAGCATCGCGAACGAGCCGTGGGCGAGGTTGATGAAATTCATCAACCCCATCGTCACGGAGAGCCCGATGCTCATGATGAACAACAGGCTTCCGTAGGCGATGCCATCGAACAACACGCCGGGGAGGGAGCTCAGCATTCCCGCCGGCCTACTTCCCCGGATCCTTGACGTCGGGGAACTTGTCGAACTCGACGTTGTACAGACCGCCTTTCGTGCGCTCGACGCGGCGTACGTACACGGTCTGCACGATGTCACGCGTTTCGGCGTCGATGTGGATGGGACCGCGGGGGCTCTGAAGCTTGAGGCCCTTGAGCACCGCCATGGCCTTGTCCGCGTCGAGCTTTCCCCCGAGCTTCCTTGCGACCTCGTAGATCGCAGCCATCCCGTCGTAGCCCGCCACCGCCATGAAGTTCGGACGGCTCCCGTTGCCGTTCGCCTCGGCATACGCCTTCTTGAAGGCCGCATTTTCGGGCCCTTCGTGAGCAGCCGAGTAATGGTGCGTGGTGATGATCCCGAGGGTTGGATCGCCCATCGCCTCGAGTACGTCGTCATCGACCACGTCGCCGGGTCCAATCAGCTTGATCCCCGCCTGGCGTAGACCGCGCTCGGTGAAGGCCTTGACGAAGGCGATCCCTTGTTCGCCGGCAGGTACGAAGATGAAGACGGCATCGGGTTTCGCGTCCTTTGCACGCTGCACGAAAGGCGCGAAGTCCGGATTCTTGAGCGGAACCCGCACCGAACCGATGACCTCGCCTCCCTGGGGGGAGAAGGCTTTATTGAACGCCGTCTCGGCGTCGATGCCGGGCGCGTAGTCGGAGACGATGGAGTACACCTTCTTGATCCCGTTCTTCGCGCTCCACTGCGCGATTGGCGCCGTTACCTGTGGCAGCGTCATCGAGAAACGGGCGATATAGGGAGACTTGCTGGTGATGACCGAGGAGGCCGCGTTCATCACGATCATCGGCGTCTTCGCCTGGGTGGCGAGGGGAGCTACCGCGAGCGCGTTGGGTGTGAGCCCGAAACCGGCGAGGAAGTCGACTTTGTCCTGGGTGACCAGGTCCTGGGCCAGACGCTTTGCGATCTCGGGCGAAGGGCCCGTCGTGTCCTTGAGGATGATCTCGACCTTTCGGCCGGCGACCGTGTCCCCATGCTGCTTCATGTAGGCCTTGATGCCGTTGTGGATCTGCTTGCCGTAGCCGGCGAACGGCCCGGAGAACTCGGCGACCAAGCCGACCTTGAGCGGCTCTTCAGCGGATGCGCGCGCTGCGGGAAACAGCATGACAATCACTGCGGCGCCGAGGATGGTGCAGGTGGGCTTCATGGTGCGTCCCTCCGCGGAATCGGGCCCGGGCCCGTCGTGTCAGATGTCGAAGAAAATGGTCTCGCCTTTGCCCTGCAGGACGACATCGAATCTGTAGGTGGGGAGCCCTCCGGTCCCGCCTTCCTGGCGGACAGCGAGGAGAGTCCGGCGTGCCAATGGATCTCCGACCCCGCTCAGCACCGGGTCGGTCTCGTTGGCGGCTTCATCCGCGAAGTAGATCCGCGTCGTCAGTTGCTTGAGCAGGCCACGCGCGAACACCGTCACGTTGATATGCGGCGCCTGCTCAGTTCCGTCGCGAGCGAGCACGCGGCCCGGCCGTATGGTGGTGAACCGGTACCGGCCGCCGGCATCGGTCAGGGCACGCCCAAAGCCTGTGAAGTTCGGATCGTCGTGCCCGTCCGCTCGCGTGTCTTCTGGATGCGCATAGCGGCCGGCGGCATTCGCCTGCCAGATCTCGACGACGGCATCGTCGCAGGACGCTCCGTCGCCATCCAGCACCTGGCCTTCGACGACGATCTTCTCGCCCCGGGCGCCACTGCGTGTGAGGTCGCTCCACTCAGGTCGATCGAGGGCGAAATGGAAAAAAGGGCCGACCGTCTGCGAAGGCGTGGCGAGGCTCGTCGCCATATCAGCTCTCGAAAGGCGTCGAATCGCGCCCGCGCAACACGATGTCGAAGCGATAGCCGAGCGCATATTCGGCCTCGCTCAAATCCGGCTCGTACCGGGAGACGAGCCGCTCGCGCGCCGCCTTGTCCGGCACGCTATTGAAGATGGGATCCAGGGCGAGCAGCGGATCGCCGGGAAAGTACATCTGGGTGATCAGCCGCGTCGCATAGGCGGGCCCGAAGAGCGAGAAGTGGATGTGCGCGGGCCGCCACGCGTTGTGCGTGTTCCGCCAGGGATACGCGCCGGGCTTGATGGTGAGGAACCGGTATTCGCCGAGCTCGTCGGTGAGCGCGCGTCCGACGCCTCTGAAGTTCGGGTCGAGTGGCGCGTCGTGCTGGTCCTTGTCGTGCAAGTACCGGCCGGCAGCGTTGCACTGCCACAGCTCGACGAGGGTCTTCCGAACCGGCCGCCCGTTCTCGTCGACCAACCGGCCCGTCACGATGATGCGCTCACCGAGGGGGGCGCCCCTGCCTTCGCGCGTCAGATCGACGAGATCCGGGCCCGCCCATCCGGACGAGAAGGTCGGTCCGGTAACCTCGGATAACGTCTGGTCGATGCGCAGCGGCGGCCTCAACGGCGCGCGCTTCAGACTGCTGCGATAGGCGCTGTGGAGGTACGGCGGCTGCGCGCCCGCGTCGGGGCGCGCATAGGACGGCGGCGGACGGTTCATGGCGTCTTCTCTTCGTTGCCGAGCTGCTGGTAAGCGAGCTCCGCTTCGTGAAAGGCCGAGTTCGCCGCCGGGATTCCGGCATAGACCGCCGTCTGGAGGAGAATCTCTTTGACCTCCTCCGGGGAAACGCCGGTGTTGCGGGTCGCGCGGATGTGCAGTTTGAGCTCGTCGTGGCGTCCGAGGGCGGCCAGAAGCGCGATGGTCAGCATGCTGCGCGTCTTTCGATCGAGCCCAGGGCGGCTCCATACGCTCCCCCACGCCATCTCGGTGAGGAAGGTCTGGAAGTCCGCAGTGAAGGGGGTTGCATTGCGAAGCGACGCGTCGACCTGCGCGGCGCCCAGGACCTCTTTGCGGACCGCGATGCCGCGATTGAAGAGGTCACTAAATTCTGCCATCGCATCTCCTCCCTCTTGTCTGGCCTCAGGCGGCGAGGAGCTCGAGAACCGCTGCGCTGAACTCCGTGGGGGCCTCGATGTTCGATAGGTGGGCCGCCGCGAGCTCGACCACCCGCGCGCCCGGAATCCCTGCGGCGATGGCCTGGCCGTGCGAAGGCGGCGTTGCGACGTCTAGAGAGCCAACGATCACCAGCGTGCGCGCGCGGATCGACGCCAGCGCCTTGCGTTGATCCATGTCGCGGAGGGCCGCGCACGAGGCGACGTACCCGGCCGCAGGCGTTGCGACCAGCATGCGCCGGGCCGTCGCAACGGCTTGGGGTGCGCGGGCGCGGAAGTCGCTGGTGAACCAGCGCTCGAGGACACCGTCAGCGATCGCCTCCATTCCGGACGTTCGCACGGTTTCGATGCGGCGGTTCCAGATCTCCGGCGCTCCGATCTGCGCGGACGTGTTCGAGAGGACCAACGATTCGATGCGGCCCGGCGCGTTGGAGGCGAGCCACATTCCCACCATGCCGCCCTTGGAAAGCCCGCAGAAGCTGACGCGATCGAGTCCCAGCCCATCGATGAGCGCGAGCGCGTCGCGCCCGAAGTCATCGATCGAATAAGGGCCTGGTGGAACACCGGACCGTCCATGGCCGCGACTGTCGTATCGCAAGACGCGGAAGCGATCGGAGAAAGCCGGAACCTGCGCGTCCCACATGCCCAGGTGCGCGCCCAGCGAGTTCGACAGCATCAGCGTCGGCGCTCGCGATGCCCCGTCGAACTGATAAAATGTCTCGACGCCGTTGGCGCGGATCGTCGGCATCTACGGCGCCTCCAACCGACGCCGGCGGCGTGCCAGCACTCGATCGACGAATGCCGCGGCAGTGGCCAGGGAGTTGGCCGGCTCGAAGATCGCGTCGAGGTCGCGCGCCGAGAGTTGCTTGGCTGCCGTCGCATCCTCCTCCAGCGCTTCCCGCAAATGCTTGCCGCTCTCCCGCGCGGTTCGGCTCGCCCGCTCTACGATCTCGTAGGCCTGCGGCTTGCCGATCCGCGCCGCCAGCGCCATGGCTGCAGCCTCGGCGAAAACCTGGCCCGCGGCGGCATCGAGATTCGCGCGCATCCGCCCAGCATCGACCTCGAGGCCCTCGATGGTCTGCGCGATGTGGCGCAGCGCTCCGAGCGTCAGGACGCAGAGCTCCGGAACGGTTTCCCATTCCGCGTGCCAGCCGCCCAGGCCCCGCTCGTGCTCCTGCACCATTGCCGAAAGGACGGTTGCGACGAGCCCGGGACCGCGCGCCGCCGCCGCCAGCACGGCCGCCGCGGCCACCGGATTTCGTTTCTGCGGCATCGTCGAGGAGCCGCCCCGCGCCTCGCCTGCGGGCTCGAACGCTTCCGCCACTTCGGTCTGCATCAGGAGCGAAAGATCGCGCGCGACTTTTCCCAGCGTGCCCAGCAGCAACCCGAGGAATGCGGAGAGCTCGCCGATGCGATCCCGATGGGAGTGCCAGGATATTTCCGGCAGCGGCAGATGGAGCTCGTCTGCGAGTGCTTGCGCCACTTCCAACGCGCGAGGTCCCAAGGCAGAGAGCGTTCCGACCGCGCCGCCGAACTGCAGGACCAGCGCGCGTGACCGCATTTCGTCGAGCCGCTCGACGTGCCGCTCGGTTGCATCGAGATAGCCCGCGGCCTTGAAGCCGAGGCTGGTCGGGGCTGCTTGTTGCAGCCAGGTCCGCCCGACGAGCAACGTCGTGCGGTGCTTCTCGGCCACTTTGGCCAAGCCTGCCGAGAGGCGCTCGAGATCGGATTGCACGAGCTCGAGGAATCGCCGGACTTGGAGGACGAACCCCGTATCGATGGCGTCCTGGCTCGTCGCGCCCCAGTGTACGTACCGCGCAGCGGCGGGGTCGTCCGCGGAAACGAGTCTGGTCAATGCGGCGATGGTCGGGATGGCGGGGTTCCCTGCCTGAGCGGTGCGCTCGGCGAGATCCGGCATATCGAACAGCTCGGTCCGACACCGGCGCGCGATGGCTTCGGCTGCGGCTGCAGGGAAGAGACCTGCGCGGGCCTCGGCCCGCGCCAGCGCCGCCTCGAAATCGAGCATTCCCTGGAGGCGTGCGCGATCGTCGAAGAGATCGGAACCCACCGAGGTCCGAAAGAGGACGGCGAGGAGCTCACCCATGCTCCGCCTCCCTGCTCTCGCGCAAGACCGACACCTGCGCCATTCCCAGCACCTCGCGCGATGCCCTTTGCCTGCCGGACGCGCCTTGGTCCTGCCCCACCGTGCCGGCTGACCGTAGGACAGTTGCCGGCTTGCCGTCAAGGGCGGTGTTCGGCGATGCTGTGCGTTAATCGAACTGACCTGCTCTCGCGGGAAGAGGCGAGGATGGGAGCCGACGATGCCGAAACCTCTGCGCAACGCCCAACGGATCGCGCGCCATGACCAGGATGCCAAGCCTCCTCCGAGTGGGGGCGGAGATCCCAATTTCATGACTTCGCTGGCCCGGGGGCTGTCCGTGGTCCGTGCATTCACGGGGGCAACCCCACAGCTGACGATCGCCGAGGTCGCGAAGATCTCCGGCCTTCCGCGCGCCGCCGCGCGACGGTGTCTGTACACCCTCGAACAGCTTGGCTACGTCGGTTCGGACGACCGCCGCTTCTCGCTTCGTCCGAAGATGCTCGCGCTCGGTTATGCCTTCTTGTCGTCGACACCGCTCGCCGCCACTTTGCAGCCGGTCCTGGAACGGGTCAGCGAGACCGTCCATGAGTCCTGCTCGGCGGCGGTCCTGGACGACGACGAGATCGTCTACATTGCCCGCGCCGCCACCAAGCGCATCATGTCGGTCACGCTGAACGTGGGCAGCCGGCTCCCCGCGTATTGCACGTCGATGGGACGGATTCTCCTTGCCCATCTGTCGCGCGCAGACCTCGACGCATATCTGGGCCGGGTACGATTGAAACCCTACACGGATCGGACCATCACCTCCCGCGACGGCCTGAGGCGCGCGCTGGATCAAGTCCGTGAGAAGGGCTACGCCGTGGTCGATCAGGAGCTCGAGCTGCAGCTGCGATCCATCGCCGTGCCCGTGCGGAACTCTGCGGCGACGGTCGTCGCGGCCATGAACGTGAGTGCACAGGCGGCGCGCGTGAGCCGTCGCGAGATGGAGAGCAGGTTTCTTTCCAGCCTTCAAGAGGGCGCCGGAGAAGTGGCGCAGCTGTTCGTTCGTTGAATGCTCGCCGTCACTCCATCGGCAGGCCGACGTAGTTTTCAGCCAGGGCCGTTGCGGCGGCCCTCGAGCTGCTCAGGTATTCCAGCTCCGCGAGCTGCAGCCGGTTCCCGAAGCTGTCGTCGCTTTCGTCCCGGTGCGTGAGCGCAGTCATCCAGCGGGAGAACCGCTGCGCGCGCCAGACGCGCCGCAGGCAGGTCGCGGAATACCGGTCCAGCAGCGCTGAGCGTCCCGAGCCGAAGAATTCAGCCAGTCCCCGCGAGAGGAACCGGACGTCCGAGACCGCGAGGTTCATCCCCTTCGCCCCGGTGGGAGGCACGATGTGCGCCGCATCGCCGGCCAGAAAGAGCCGGCCGTGTTGCATCGGCTCCACCACGAAACTGCGCATCGCGATGATCCCCTTTTGCAGGATGGGACCCTCGAACAGCTTCCACCCATTCTTCGTCGCCAACCGTGTGCGCAGTTCCTCCCAGATTCGCGCGTCGGGCCAGTTCGCGAGGTCGTCGTTCGGGTCGCACTGGAAGTAGAGCCGCTGAATTTCCGGCGAGCGCGTGCTCACGAGCGCGAAACCCGACGCGTGGTGGGCATAGATCAGCTCCTCCGAAGAGGGTGGCGCCCGCGTGAGGATGCCGAACCAGCCGAAGGGGTAGATCCGCTGGTATTGCGTGCAAAGCGCGCTGGGGATCACGGACCGGCACACTCCGTGGAAGCCATCGCATCCGGCGACGAAGTCGCACGAGAGCTCGCGCGCTTCCCCGTCCTTGCGGAAGGCAATCCTCGGCTTTTTGGTATCGACATCATGGACGCTGACGTCCTCCACCTCGAAGAGGAGCTCTCCCTTCGCCTCGACGCGGGCCTTGACCAGGTCCTTGATCACCTCGTGCTGGGCGTAGAGAGTGATCGTCCGGCCTCCTGTCAAACCATGCAGATCGATCCGGTGCGTCTCCCCGCTGAATCTCAGGTTGACCCCGCGGTGGATGGCACCCTCGCGCTTCATCCGCTCGCCCACTCCGACCTCGGTCAGCAGATCCACCGTGCCCTGTTCGAGCACGCCTGCTCGAATCGTCGATTCGATTTCAGCGCGGCTCCGGATCTCGAGGATGACCGAATCGATGCCCTCGAGATGCAGCAGGTGTGAGAGGAGCAACCCGGCCGGTCCCGCGCCGACGATTCCTACCTGTGTGCGCATTCCGAGAACCTCCAGGCTTCGCTGCCAGTCGCTCGCTGGCGAGGCATGGTCATCAAAAGCGCCGGGCAGGTCAAGCGCCTTCGGGCGAATACCGCCCGTGATTGCCGAACATCGCCCAGGAGCAGCAACAGCGGGCTGGATCGACGCGCCGTGCATTGACTTCGCGCTTCGCCACGGCGTAGAGGCCCGATGCGCGCGGCAGGCGAGTGCCCGATCTCGCGCCTGGGGGAACCAATGAAAAGAGCGATTGCACCCACCTGCGTGATGGCGCTCGTCCTGCTCGGCTCCCGCGCCGAAGCGCGCATCACGAGCGTCGAGATCAAGAGCGTCGAACTCACCTTTGATGGAAGGACCTTCGGACCGAACGGCAGCGTGGGCGCGTACCAGAAGATCCGCGGCACCGCCCACGGCGAGGTCGATCCCGCCGATCTGCGCAACGCGATCATCACCGACATCGGGCTCGCTCCCCGCACGCTCGGCAAGGTCGGCTATTCGATGGACATCTACATCCTCAAGCCGATCGATTCGAGCAGGGGCAACCACAAGCTCTTCGTCGAGGTGACCAACCGCGGAAACAAATTGTTCGGTCCGTTCAATCTCTCCGGCGGCGGCAACAATCCCACCACTGCGGCCGACGCGGGCGACGCTTTCCTCATGAATCAGGGCTACTCGCTCGCCTGGAACGGCTGGGATCCGTTGGCCGCCCCGGGAGGCGACCGTCTCACCATCAAGGTTCCCGTGGCGACCAATCCCGATGGATCCTCCATCACCGGACGGTCGTACGAATACATCGTCTTCGACAACGCCACGGCGACTTCCTACTCGCTCGCATATGCGGCCGATACCAGGTCCAGCGCTACGCTGACAATGCGCCGCCACCTTGCCGACCCGCGCATTCCGATCGCGCCCGGCGACTGGAAATACGCTGACGACCGCACCATCCAGTTACTGCCCAAAGGGACGCCATTCCAGCAGAGCGCGATCTACGAATTCGTCTACACCGCAAAGGATCCTCTCGTGGCCGGGCTCGGGTTCGCCGCGACCCGCGACTTCGTCTCGTTTTTGCGGCACGCGACGACGGGCGACAACCCGCTGGCCGGCGATGTCCAGCGCGCTTACGCCTTCACCGTTTCACAGCCGGCGCGCTACCTGAACGATTTCGTGGCGCTCGGCTTCAACGAGGACGAGGCAGGGCGGCCGGTGTTCGACGGGATCGAGAACTGGATCGGCGGCGGCAACGGGGTGGTGCTCAATTTCCGCTTCGCGCAGCCGGGGCGCACCGAGCGGAACCGGCAGAATCACCTCTACCCTGAAGCATCGTTCCCCTTCGCCTTTCCCGAGGTCTTCGATCCGCTCACGGGCATGACGAACGGGCGCGGCGTGCGCTGCTCCCTCACCGGCACCTGCCCCAAATTCCTCCAGGTCATCTCCGCCAACGAGTACTGGGTCAAGGCAGGGTCGCTCGCGCATACGGACGCCGAAGGCAACGATCTGTCGGACTGGGACGGCGAGGAAAACGAGTTGCACGGCGACGACGACGAGGGAAACGACTCGCATCGGCGGTCCGACTACGTCCGCAACTACCTGCTCTCGGGCGTGGAGCACACGGTCGCCGGCGCAGCGGCGAACTCGAGGGGCATCTGTCAGCAATTCCAGAACACCACCGATCCCAACCCGGCGCTTCGCGCGCTCTTCGTCGCGCTCGACAGGTGGGTGACGCGCGGGGCGCGGCCTCCGCGGAGCGAGGTGCCGCGGGTGTCCGACGGCACAGCGGTATTCTCGGTGCCGCAGCCCGACGGGCTCGGCGTCGTGCCGCAGGACGAGCTCGGGTGGCCGGACATTCCCGGCGTCACGTACACGGGACTCATCACCGTACGACACCTGTTCGACTGGGGCCCGCGATTCGAGGAAGGCATCCTCACCATCAATCCGCCCGATTTCTCAGGACCGGTTTATCCGTCGTTCGTGTCCGCGGTCGACGAGGACGGCAACGAAGTGGCGGGCATCCGGCTGCCGCCGGTCGCCGCGCCCATCGCGACCACGACGGGCTGGGCGCTGCGGGCGCCCGTCTTCGGCGGCCCGGACGGTTGTGAATCGTCGGGCCAGTGGATTGCTTTCGCGGCCAGGGAGGCGGATCGCCTCGCCAGGAACGATCCACGCCTTTCGCTCGAGGAGCGCTACCGGAACCACGACGGATACGTGCGCGCGGTCACTAGAGCTGCCGAGAAGCTCGCCAAAAGGCGGCTCCTCCTTCCTGAAGACGTCCAGCGCTACGTCGACGCCGCACAAGCGAGCAACGTCCTGCGCTGACATCACGCGGAGAGGCGAGCCCCCACGCGCTCGGCGATCGCGACTGGATCTCCGTCGGCCTCGACTCCGACTGAAACGTGCCCGCTGGCGCAGGGGAGAATCACCTGGAACTGCAGGCCGTAGCGTACGATGACGAAGCGAAGGCCGCCGAGGTCGATGTCCCCGCGCCGCGTGAACAGCTCGATCGCGACGGGATTGACGAGAAGTTCCTCCATGCGGTCGGTCTCGGGCGGGTTGAAGCTCGGGAGTTTCTGCAGCATCTCCGCGATCGCTCCGTTCTGGTTGACGGCGACGTAGCGAATGCTCCCGTCGAGCGCGAGCAAGCTCTTCGCGATGCCGGTCATCAGGCGCCCTCGACGAGCGTGAACCCCTCGTCCAGCCAGCCGGTGACGCCGCCGATCATCTTCTTCACCGGGCGCCCGAGCGACGCGAGCTTGAGCGCCGCCTTGTCGGCGCCGTTGCAGTGCGGGCCGGCGCAGTAGACGACGAAAAGTCTCTCCGCCGGCAGCTCCTCGAGCGCCCGCGGCGAAATGCGCGCGTGCGGCAGGTTGACGGCCCCCTTCACGTGGCCGCGCCGGAAAAGCTCCGGACTGAACATCGAGGAGAACGATGCCGGACGCGCCGCCCTCGAGCGACGCATGCACGTCCCAGCAGTCGGTCTCGAGCTCGAGCAGGCGCGCGAAATGGTGCTGCGCCTCGGCGGGGCCCAGGGCGGGAACATCGGTGGCGGGCGAGCGGGACGGCAACGTGGGCATGTGCACCTTCGAGTTCGCTCTCGCCGTCGAGATCTTCGGCCTCAAACGCCCCGAGCTCGGCGTCCCCTGGTACGACTTCTCCGTCTGCGCCGTCGAGCGCGGGCCGCTGCGCGCCATCGGAGGCGTGACCATCCTGGCGCGCCAGGGTTTGCGCTCGCTCGGCCGCGCGGGGACGGTGGTGGTGCCAGGATGGCGCGACCTCGACCGCCCGCCGCCCCGGGCGCTGGTTGCGGCGCTCCGGCGGGCGCACGCGCGCGGCGCGCGACTCGTGTCCATCTGCTCGGGCGCGTTCGTTCTCGCCGCCGGACTGCTCGACGGAAAGCGAGCGACGACGCACTGGCGCTACACCACGCGCTTCGCCGAGCGCTTCCCCCGCATCCAACTCGTGCCCGACGTGCTCTACGTCGACGAGGGCCAGCTCCTCACCTCGGCAGGGAGCGCCGCGGGGCTCGACCTCTGTATGCACCTCGTGCGCCGCGACTACGGCGCCGCGGTGGCCAACCAGGTGGCGCGGCGTCTGGTGATCGCGCCGCACCGCCAGGGCGGACAGGCGCAGTTCGTTCCCGAGCCGGTGCCGCCCGCGGAGGAGGGATCCCCCCTTGCGCCCGTGCTCGACTGGAGCTTGCGCAACCTGCGCGAACCCATTTCAGTGCGGCGGTTGGCGCGTCGCGCGGGCATGAGCGAGCGCACCTTCTGCCGCCGCTTCGACGCGCACCTCGGCACCTCGCCGGCGCGCTGGTTGATCGGGCAGCGCGTGATCGCGGCGCAGCGCCTGCTCGAGACGACCCCGCTGCCCATCGAGGCCATCGCCGACCGCACGGGCATGGGAACGGCCGCCAATCTGCGCCACCACTTCCGCGCGCAGATTCGAACGACGCCCCAGCAATACCGGCGAGCGTTTCGCGGGGACTAGCGACGTGACGAAGTCATCCTCAGCTCGGCAGCCTGGCGTTCCTATGCGCCTCGCAGAAGAGGCGCGCCGATGCGAAGGCCACTGTTCACCGTGCACACTCGATCAGTTAGCGAGCAGACTGCAGTACCTTCGCCGAGAGTGAGCGATCTTGCTCCAGATTTGACGACGCCTGGTAAGCCCAGGCGAACTCGGGCTGCTGGGGGTTGCGGCATTCCAGCGCCACGCGGTACCAGGCTGCCGCGTCACGCACGCGGGACTCTGCTGCAGCGCGAACGCCGAAGTAATACGGCGCTTCGCACGGCCGCGATCCCTCGGTCGCCACGTCTGCGATGTCGTCCTCGCTACCCTCGCCGAGCACGTAGCGCGCGAGCTGCACCTCCCAGCTCGCGTGCATGCCCGCGAGCCCGATGGTTCGCGCGAGCTGCGCTTTCCACCATGCGAGTGGATCGGAGATTTCTTTCAGCACCGCGTCTCGCCGCGCACCTCGCTCGCCCCGACGAACGAGCGAGGCGGCGCGCAGCAGCGCGAGGCGATCGGCGAACGCGGGGTCCAGCGGCCTCTTGGGGAGCAGCTCCCACAAGGCCTCGTCGAGGCCCTTGCCGTATGCGGAGGTTGCGAGCTCATTGTCGATCGCGGACTGCTCCGGACCGAGCTGCTTGCGCAACCACGACTCTGCGGCTGATGCCCCCTTCGCTGCGCGCAAGACATCCCACGAGCTTAACTGGGCGCCTGCAATCCTCTCGGGAGACAGCTTCGGGCCGAGCAGCGTGTACAGCTCGAATGCCTGCACGGCAGCCCCCGCTCTTGCCAGAGGAGGTCCGAACTCGAAGATCGACTGCGGCTGGATTCCGGCCTGGAGCAGTGCTTCGATCGCGCGTTTGACGTCGGTGGCGGGACGGCTGCGGAACACGTCCGCGAACCGTTCAGCGACTTCACGGAAGTCCCTGCGTCCGAGTGCGACAGGCGCGTGCGCGAGGATGTCCGCGGCACCCGCGTCATTACGGGTCCGCCACCGCACTTCTGCCACGGTGACGGCGGTCCCGGCCAGCGGATGGCGGGCGAGATAAGCGAGCAGCAGGCCCTCCGCCTCGTCTTTTCTTCCGAGCCAGGCGAGCTGCACTGTCGCGATCCGATAAGCGCAGACCACCTCCGTCGGAAGCGCCCGCTCGACCATTGTCAGCGCCTCTTCGTGCCGGCCCATCGCGTCGAGCTGGCGGGCCGCTGCGCACCTCGCGCGCGCGACGAGGAACGAATCGTCGTCTCCGTACGTTCGCAACAGGGCGAGCCCTGCGGCGAGGGCGTCGGCGGGTCGTCCTGCGTCGTGCAGGAACCGCATGAGCTGCTGCTGCGTCTCGATGTCGGCGGGTCGCTCGCGCCCGAGACGTCGCAGAACGCGCTCCGCCTGCGCTTTCGCTCCCCGATCCGCCAGCGCCCCGGCCGCCTCGAGCCGCGCGGGGAAGGGGAATCTCTCGTTGATCGCGAGCTGTTCAAGCTTCTCGATTTGACCGCGCTGCTTCGCCAGGGCGACCTCGTCGACGGGATACGCGCCGGGAGCGTCATCGACGACACTCGCCACCAGGTGGGTGGACCGATCCAGATCCCGCTCATGGATCCGGAGCACCTCCGCCCAGACGAGACGGCTGAGAGGGCGGGAATCAAAGTGGCGCTTCGCCACCCTGGCGGCCTCGATGAGCCGCGGATCCGGAGATTCGCACTGGCTCGCCATGGCATCGAGGAGGTCAGCGGCGGCGCGGACGCCCGGCAATTTCGCGCTCGCCAGCGTCTCGTATGCCTCATCGAGGATTCCCCGGTCCGCAGCGATTCGCGCCTTGAGCCACCGATTCAGCTGGGCGGCGACGGGCACAGGCCAGGTGCCAAGCTCATCAGCGAGGCCGCTCGCATCGTTGCGGAGAACGTAACCGGATCGCGCCGACCCGCGGAGGCCCGCGGCGGTCGCCGCGGCGTACCAGGCGCTCGTATCCGCTCCCCGCCAGAGAGGGCCCGCATAAGTCGAGTCGGCCTGTTGGAGATCCGTGGCGAGCCGCGCCCGGAGGTCTTCGCCGTTCGGCAAGTCCTGCAGCGCCGAGTTCCGCGCGCTCATCAATGTCCTGACCAGCTCACCATCGGTCGGTGCTGTGGCGCGCACGTTCTCCAGCTCTGCCAATACGAGGGCGGGCAGCGCGTCGCTCGCGGCCGCCACGACCTGGAGGTCCGCATCGAGCAAGAGCTGGCCCACCGCGGGAACGGAGATGTGCTCGTCGTTGTGCGCGGCGGCGATGAAGCGGAGCACCGCCTGCTCGTTTCCATCCTGCATCAGCCAGCGAAGGAGCAGATGGCGATCGCCTGCGTTGGCATCCTTGCGTCGCGCTAGATCGGCGAGCTTCCGCCGATCGAGCGTCACGAACGCATGGAGCGCCGGTTCGTCGCCGGCGGAGGCGAGAGTGCGCGCCGCGCCAGCGTACCCGAGGGCGAGCGCGAGCACCGCCTGCTCGTCGCGAACGTCCGCGCCCGCCGCTGCATCGGCGGCGCACAGCGCGATGGCGTGCGCGTCGAGGCGGTCGTCCGCGTCGAACGCTCGCGGGAGCTGGAGCATGAGGGCGGCGGCGGCTGAAGCGGCGTCATGGAGAACGGCGCCCCCATGGTCGCCGCGAGACCATTTCGTCTGCGCCTCCCGAATCGCCGCGAAGGCTTCCTTGTGCCCACGCACTGCGCGAATCCGCGGAGATTTCCCTGTCACCTTTGCCGTGGCGACCCATTCCCGGGCGAGCGGGGCGAGCGCCTTCATCAACTCGGCGAAGTTCGGCAACTCGGGGACGCGTCCGAACTCGCGTTCGCCGACGGAGAGGATCCAGCGGCCGTCCGAGAAGCGTGCCGCGACCTCCCCTGGCGACAGCTCGCGCGCCGCGAGCAGGAATCTGCGATCGGGTTCCAGGCGGAGAGCGTCATCGAGCGCGAAGCGTCGGTCGAGCGGGTGCGGAGGCAGGGGCTGCGTCTTGAGCCCGAGCCGGCCCGCGGCATCGTTCTCCGCGGCGCTTTGCGCGCGGGCCCTCTCGTCTTCCTTGAGCTTTCTCTCGCGCCAGTACCACGCCTGGACCCCAACTGGCGCGGCCGCGGCGAGAATGCACAGGACAATGAAGAGCGCGAAGCGTTTCATGAGCGCGTCCTCTCGTGAGGCGATCACGGTAACGCAAGCCGTCTCCTCCCCGAAACTTCCCGCCTATTGCGAGGCCTTGCGCCCGATGGACCCGAGCACCTCTGCGCGTGCCGGGTGGCACGAAGTGTTGGCAACAGCGTGCCGCACGCGCGGTGTGACTCTGTTTTATTGCAGGGCTGCACCTGGGCGGATCGCACCGCAAGATTGCCCGAGACGAGCTGAATGGCCACCCGCTGCGCTTGCATCCCATCCTTCACACGTTCACTGGAACCGTGAAGCCGCGCGCGGAGAGCGCGTTCACCAGCTCCTGCCCTTCGCGCTCCGCCAGTTCCACCAGCGGGGGCCGCAGCCGGCGCCAGCCTTGGTGACCGGTGAAGTGCGCCAGCGTGGCCTTGAGCGCGGCGATGAGCGGGCGGCCCTCGAGCAGCGCGCGGACCGCGTCAATTTCGGCCTGGAGGTGTTCGGCATGCGGCGATCGCCACTCGCGGTAGAGGCGATCGATCGCCGCCGCGTTCACGTTCGCGCCCGCCGTGATGCAGCCCGCTCCACCTGCGCGCAGGTTGGCGAGGAGGAGCTTCTCGGTGCCGACGAAAACCTCGAATTTGTCGAAGGCGTCGAGGACCGCCTTGCTGTTGCTCCAGTCGCCAGAGCTGTCCTTCATGCCCACCACCACGCCCGGATACGCGCGCAGGAGCCGCTCGATCAGACGCAAGGAGATGCCGACCTGCGACACCTGCGGGATGTGGTACAGGTACACGCGCAAACGCGGATCCGCGACCCGATCGATCACCGTCGCGAAGCTTCGATAGATCCCTTCCTCGCTCAGGTTCTTGTAATAGAAGGGCGGCAGCATGAGCACGCCGGCGCATCCGGCCCGCACCGCCAGCCTGGTCAGCCGCACCGAGTCGGGCAGGGCGCAGCACGCTCGTCCACCGAGAGTGAGTTGGCCTCGCTGGTGGTACCGAAGATGGCGAGGCCGCTGCAGCCGTTCGCCAACAACCAGCGACAATGCCGGATCCAGCGCGGCACGTCGGGCTCGAGTTGCTCGTCGAAGGGAGTGACCGCGGGTGCCAGCACGCCGGCGAGGGCCATGCCCGCATTGTACGCAAGCAGTGTTCGGTCCGCCGCCGGTTCAGCGGGCACTCGCCAGCGCGATGCGCGGCTGGATCTCGCGCCCGCCGTTCCAGATGGTGACGAGCTGCCTGGTGTTGCGGATGTCGTCCAGCGGGTTGGCGGCCAGGACGAGAAGGTCGGCGCGCTTGCCCTTCTCCAGCGTCCCCCGATCCGGGACGCCGAGCATGGCGGCGCTCCCGCGCGTCGCCGCGACGATGGCCTGCATCGGCGTGAGCCCTGCCCGCACCATCAGCTCCAACTCGTGGTGCTCCGCCCAGCCGGGGATGCGCAGCGGGTTCGCGCCCGAATCGGTGCCGAAGGCGATGCGCACTCCTGCCCCGTGCAGCGTCTTGAGGTTCTTCATCCCGTTGGCCAGCGCCGCGCGGATGCGCGGCAGGTTCGGATCGGACTTCACCTTGTCGCGGAACTCCGGGGTGCGAAACTTCTCCCGCTGCTCGGGCGCCAGCGCCCCGGCGAGAAACGGGTCGTCGAGCAGGGAAGGATCGTCGGCGAAGGCGAACGACGATTCGTCGACGGTGAAAGTCGAGACGTAGAACGTGCCGCGCTTCTTCATCAGCTCGACCAGCTCGGCATCGACCGGCTGATCGCGGATGCTGTGCGCCAGCGCATCGACGCCGTCGCCGATGAGCGCCTTGGCGTCGGCGAGGTAGAAGACGTGCGCGGCGACCTTGATGCCGTCGCGGTGCGCTTCATCGATGGCCGCCTTGAAGACCGCCGGCGGCAACTTGGGGAACTTGCCGTAGATGTCGTCTACCCAGAGCTTGAGGTAATCGGGGTGGTGAGTGGCCGTCTCGCGCACCTCGGCCACGGCCTGCTCCGCGGTCGTCGGCCGGTAGACCTGGTCGGGCGCCACGGGGAGAGGCGGGGCTCCGTCGGGGGCGCCAATGCCGCGCCCGGCAGTGAAGATAGAAGCGCCGGGGAGCGCCCCACGTCGCTGCTCGTCGCGTATCTCGTAGACCAGGTCGCGGTTGAGCCCCAGCGTGAGCACGGCGGTGACGCCGTACTGCTCGTAGGTCGCGAGCTGCGGCAGCACGTTCTCGCGCGTGTACGCATCGGCCCGGTTCTGACCGCCGGCGACGAGCCCCACGTGCCCGTGCGCGTTGATCATGCCGGGCATGATGGTGCGGCCGCTCAAGTCGATGACGCGCGCGCCTTTCGGGATCGCCACCTTGCCGGCCGCGCCCACGGCCGCGAGGCGGCCGCCGTCCACCACCAGCACCGCGTTCGCAAGGGGCGGCTTGCCGGTCCCGTCGATCAGGCGGGCCCCCTTGAGCGCGATCACCTCGGCGAAAGCCGCTTGCGACGCGGCCAGAGCAAGCGCAACGAAAAGAGTCTTCTTCATGCTCATCCCCCTGCGGCGGTTCGCGGGTCGCATAGCACCGTCTGCTAGGATTGTCGCTCCGACGCGAGGCTAAGATGCCAGATCACTTCATCCCCACCGCCGCGCTGCACAAATGGATGGTCGAGCTCTGGCGCGCTGCCGGGTCCAGCGAGCGCGAGGCAACGCTGACTGCCGATCATCTCGTTGCCGCCAACCTCGCCGGTCACGACTCGCACGGCGTGGGAATGGCGCCGCGCTACGTTCGTGCGCTGGTCGACGGCGAGCTGCGGCTCAACCAGTCCGCCAAGGTGGTGGCCGGCGGCAGCGGCCTGCTCGTCATCGACGGCCAACGGGGCCTGGGCCAGTCGGTGGGGTTCCAGGCGATGGAGATCGCCATCGAAGGCGCGCGCCGCCACGGCGTGTGCGTCATGGGCCTGAGGAACGCGCACCACCTGGGCCGGATCGGCCACTGGGCCGAGCAAGCGACGGCCAAGGGGCTGGTCTCCATCCATTTTACCAACGCCGTCTCCACTCCCCCGATGGTCGCTCCGTACGGCGGAACGCAGGCCCGCTTTCTCACCAACCCGTTCACCGTCGGCATCCCGCGCGCCGGCGGCGAACCGATCCTGCTCGACTTTGCCACCAGCACGATGGCGCACGGCAAGGTGCGCGTGGCCTACAACAAGAAGGAGAAGGTGCCGTTTGCATCAGTGATCGACGCGCAGGGCCGCCCCACCGACGACCCGGCAGTCCTCTTCGAGCCGGAGGAGGGTCCGCGCGGCGCACTGGTTCCATTCGCGGCGCACAAGGGCCATGCGCTGGCGATGGTCTGCGAGCTGCTCGGGGCGGCGCTGATCGGCGGCCCGACCACCCGGCCCGCGAACCTGACCATGAAGCACGCCATCTGGAACAACATGCTCGTCATCGTCTTCGATCCGGGCAGGCTGGGCTCCGGCGAGTCCTTCGAGAAAGAAGCGCGCAGCTTCATCGAGTGGGTCCAGTCGGCGCCGCTCTCCGGCGTCATCGATTCGATCCTCATGCCGGGCGATCCGGAGCGGCGCTCGCGAAAGGCGCGGGCCGCGGCGGTGCCCATCGACGGCGGCACGCTGGCCGAGCTCGATGAGGCATCGAGCGCCATCGCGCGCGCCAAGGGCGGATCGCCGGGGCCGCTCTCTTCGCTGGAACGGACTTCCACCCATTCGCCCGCGTGAGCTGCTCATGAATGAGCCGGCAGAATCCGGAGCTCGTGCCTATGACGACCTCTATCAGGAGTTCGAATCGCCTTTGATGCAGCAGATCCGCCGTGAAGCTCACGGCGAAGACATCGGTCAACACTCGTGGGTATCAGCCGAGGAACTTCGACAGGACATCTCTCGACTGGGCCTTTCAGGCGCGAGCCGTCTTCTCGATCTGGGTTGTGGTCCCTGTGGCCCGCTGACCTTCCTGGTCCGCCTGATCGGGTGTCATGGCACCGGCGTGGACATGAGCGCAGCGGCGATCGCCGCGGGCCGTGCTCGCGCCGCCTCGCTCGGACTCGATCAGTTGGTCGATCTCCATCAAGCCGACCTGAACGAGCCGCTGCCGTTCGCCAGCGGCACATTCGACGCAGTGATGTCACTGGACGTGATTCTTCATCTTCGCGACCGCGCAGCGGTGTTCCGGGAAGTGGCGCGCGTGCTCACTCCCGGAGGAAGGTTCTTGATGACTGACGCGGGTGTGATCACGGGCCCGATCTCCAATGAGGAAGTGGAGCGGAGATCCATCCACGGGCAGACCCGATTCGTTCCTCCGGGCTACAATGAGCCAACGCTCCAGCTTGCCGAGCTTCGCTTGATCCATGGTGAAGACCGGACTGCCAGTCCGCTGAAGATCGCCACCGGACGGCTGGCAGCAAGGCTCGCCCATCGAGCCGACGTCGAGCCGCTCGAAGGCACCGCCAGGTTCGAGCGCGAGCAGCGGTATCTCGCGACCGTCATCGCCCTCTCTGGAAGAGGAGCGCTGTCGAGAATGATGTACCTTTCGGAAACCTACCCGCCCAGGTAGAGGCGGCTGACCTTCGGGTCGTCTCTTTTTTGGCGTACAAACGCCCTGCGATGTAGAAGACGCGGATGCCCTCTTACCGCAGCGTCATTCCCCTGGCCCTTCTCTCGCTCCTGAGCGGCCTGGCCCGCGCCGAGGAGCCGCAGTCGCTCATCGAGCGGCCCATCACGCTCGCGCGCGGCGCCATCGACCTCACCGTGCACGGCACGTACACCAACTGGGCCACGGGCGCCGCTGCGGGCGCCGGCCCGAGCTCGCTCGCCGGCGAGACGCTCGCGCTGGGCGCCGATTTCGGCGCCACCGATCAGGCGCAGCTCGGCCTCGGGGTGGCGCTGCCCATCAATCCCGGCGCGGGGTTCGGCTCCCTGTTTGCGAGCGCCGCATTCGCGCTCGACAAGAGAACGGCGGTGCGCGTCGACGCGGGCTACGAGAGGATCGGCCCGAACGGCGACAACACCGCTGGCCTCAGCCACACCAACCGCTACTTCGCCGGCCTGGGCGCGCCCATCAAGGTCCCCCTGGGCCCCACGCTCGCGTTCGTCAGCGGCCGCACGGGCGCGGTGCAATTCGGACACTTCAACAACATCGGCGACAAAGGCACCGGGCTTTACGGAGGCGCGAGCGGACTGACCGAGGCCGCGTCCGACTTCGTCGTCGTCAGCACCGCCAACAACAACAACGGCACCAATCTAGGCTTCAATCTGCCCGCGGGCCTGTTGCTGCAGGCCGGCCCGCGCTTCGCGGTCACGCTGCAGGCCGGCTACAGCGCGGTGATCAACTTTCCGCAATGTCCGGCCATCAGTATTACGACGTGCACGACGCAAGCGCTGCACTTCATCCCCGTCGGGCTCGAGGCCGTCGTCTCCCCGGTGCCGCAGATGGACATCGGCGGCCGCTTCTTCCTCGACGGATACGTCGCCCAGACGGGCGGCAGCAGCGGCGGCGCGACCGGCTTCTTCGATCTCCGCGCGCTGATGTTCTGGTTCCGCTTCCGCGCCTAACCGCCCAGGTAGAGGCGGCCGATCTCCGGGTCGTGCAGCAGCTCGGATCCGCTGCCAGCCCGCGCGACCGATCCCGACACGAGCAAGTACCCGACGTCGGCGAACTCGAGGCCCTTCTTCGCGTTCTGTTCGACCATCACGATCGCCTTCCCCTCCTTGCGCTGCAGGTCCGCGAGGATCTCGAAGACCATGTCGATGTATCGCGGCTCGAGCCCGATCGACGGCTCGTCGACCAGCAGCAAGCGCGGATCCATCACCAGCGCGCGCGAGATCTCCAGCAAGCGGCGCTCGCCACCGGAGAGAGCGCGCGCGGGTTGGTGCCGCCGGTTCGCCAGGCGCGGATACTTGTCGAACACGCGCTCGGCCGCCTCCTTTGCTTTGGCGGGATGCTCCATGAGGTATCCGCCCATCCAGAGGTTTTCTTCCACCGTCATGTCGGGGAAGACCGAGTTGTCCTGAAGGATGTAGGCGATGCCGGACTGCTTGAGCTTCTGGTTGGGCGACAGCCGGGTGATGTCTTCGCCGCCGAGACGGATGCTCCCTTTGCTGATGCGGGTGAATCCGTAGATGGAATGCAGGACGGTCGATTTGCCCGCGCCGTTCGGTCCGATCATGCAGAGCGAGCGCCCCGCGGCGATCTGCAGATCGACCCCGTGCAGGATCTCCATCCTGCCGTAGCCTGCATGCAGGTCCGAGATGGCCAGCAGAGGCTCGCCGCCGGCCAGCTCGGCGATGCGTTCGCGCGAAGGCCCGTCGCCCGCGCCGCGCTCCATCATTGCGCCCCTAGGTATGCGTCGATCACGCGCTGATCCGTCTGGATGGTTTCCGGCTTCCCCTCCGCCAGGAGCTCGCCGTGCGCCAGGCAATAGATGTACTCGGCGAGCCCCATGATCACGCGCATGTTGTGCTCGATGACCAGCAGCGTGACGCCGCGCTCGCCGTTGACACGCCGGAGCCGGTCGAGGAGGCCGTTGATGAGCGTCGGATTGATCCCCGCGGTGGGCTCGTCGAGCAGCAGCATGGCCGGCTCGCTCATCAGGGCCATCGCCAGCTCGAGCAGCTTCTGCTGGCCAAATGAAAGGTCGCCCGCGCGCAGGTGCCGCTTGGGGTAGAGGCCGACGAACTCGAGCAGCTCCTCGGCCTTGAGCCGTTCCTCCGCCGAGCTCTTGCGGAACAGCGACCGCCAGCCGAGCCCGGACGCCGGCACGCTGATGAGCATGTTCTGCACGCACGTCATCCTCACGTACGTGCGCGTCTGCTGGAACGTGCGCAAGAGCCCGAGCCGAGCGATCTCCGGGACGCGCAGCTCGGAGATCTCGCGGCCCTGGAAGCGGATCGAGCCGGCGTCGATCGGGTGATGGCCGGCGATGGAGTTGAACAGGGTGGTCTTGCCTGAGCCGTTCGGGCCGATCAGCCCGTAGATCTTCCCCGCCGGAACGGCCAGCGTGACGTCGCGGTTGGCGACCACGCCGCCGAACGCCTTGTGCACGCCGCGCACTTCGAGCATCGGCGTCACTTGACTGCCTCCGGCGCGGCCTCCCCGACGGGCTGGCCGAAGCGCTCGGGCCAACGCTCGCGCGCCCAGCCGAGGATGCCGACCGGGAAGAAGACCACGATGACGACGATCAACAGCCCGAGCGCGATGCGCTGCCAGCCGAGCAAGTACGTCCAGAACAGTTCCTTGGTGAGGTGGAAGATCACCGCGCCGAGCACCGGGCCCCACAGCGTCCCTTTGCCGCCCAGGATCGCCATCAGCACCATCCACACACCGAACGTCGAGCCCGCAAAGGCCACCTCGCGCGGATCGACGAAGCCGATCAGGTTGCCGACGGGGCCGCCGGTGAGCCCGAGAAAGAACGCGCTGATGCACCACGCCGTGGTCTTGTAGCGGGTGGTGCGCAAGCCCATCGACTCGGCCTTGTCCTCGTCGTCGCGGATGGCATTGATGGCGAGGCCGAAGCGGCCGGCGTACAGCCAGCGCATCACCGCAAACGTCGCCGCGGCGAGCGCGAACGAAAGGTAATAGAAGAAGCTCTCGCGCGCGCCCACCGCGCCGGGAAAGAGCGGAGGGACCATTCCGCCTCCCGCCCCGATGAAGTCCCAGCCAGAGGCGAGCTCGCCCGCCGCGATGCCGACGCCGAGCGTCGCGATGGCGAAGTAGTGCCCGCGCAAGCCGAGGATGCCCGACCCGAGAAGCGCGGCGGCTCCGACTGCCAGCGCCGCGCCCAACCCCATGCCGAGGAACAGCCCAGGGAAATAGCCGAGACCCGCATCGCGCTGGACGACGGCGCTGGCGTACGTCCCGATGCCGAAGAAGACGACGTTGCCGAACGAGTTGTAACCCATCTGACCGCCCAGCAAGTCCCAGGTGAGCGCGAGGACGATCATCACCCAGAGGAACGCCATCTGGCTGCGGTAGCCGGGCGCGAGCAGCGGCGCCCCGAGCGCCAGCGCCAGCAGACCGGCGTACGGAAGCCACCGCTTCACGCGAGGTACCTCCGCTGGCGGGCGAGCCAGAACCGGCGCCACATGAGAATCACGACCAATAGCGCGAAGGTGAAGGCTGCCTGGTACTCGGCCCCGAAGATGAATCCGGCGAAGTTCTCCGCCACGCCGAGACCCAGGGCCGCTGCCAGCACTCCCGCAACGTTTCCCAGGCCGGCGACGATCACGATCATGAACGAGCGCACCGTGTACGGAAGGCCCAGGTAGGGATGCACGATCCACGTCATGGCGATGAGCGCGCCGGACGCTCCGCAGATGGCGGCGTTGAGCGCGAACGTCCAGGCGTAGACGCGGTCCGTGTCGACGCCCATGACGCGTGCGGCGCGCGCGTTCTGCGCGGTGGCGCGGATCGCCTGCCCCATCCGGGAGGTCTTGAGAAAAAGGATCAGCAAGCCGCCGGTCAGCAGCGTTGCGCCGAGCGAGACCAGCTTGATCACGTAGACGGTGACGGCCCCGCCGAAGAGGAGCAGCGTTCCGAACCCGGATTCGGCGGTGCGCACGTTGGCGCCGAAGAGCGCGTTGGCCAGTTGCTGCAGCAGGATGCTCAGACCGAAGGTGGCGAGGATGGAGATGAAGAGATCCTTGTCGACGATGCGGTAGACGACGCTACGGTAGAGCGCCCATCCGACGATGAAGAGCAGCGCGGCCGCCAACGGGACCCCAAAGAGCGGGTGGACTCCGGCCTTGTAGAGGAAGAACGCGGCATACCCGCCCAGCATGACCAACTCGCCCTGGGCGACATTGATGAGCCCCATCACGCCCCAGACCAGCGCCATCCCCAACGCCGCGAGCGCGAAGATGGCGCCGATCAGCGCGCCGTCCAGCAGCAGCTGGACCGCCAGGACTGGCGCGTCGAACAACAACCGGAGATTGTCCATCTCGGGGTTGGGGACGATACCTCACTGCGGCATCTTGCGCGGCCAGATCAGCTTGGTCTCGGCCCACTTGGTGGGCGCGACGACCTTGTAGGTCCCGTTCAGCACCTGGTACAGCACCATCTGCTTGGCGACGTTCTTCCCCGTCGAGTCGAACTTGATGGGGGCGAACATCGTCATGAGATCGGTGCTGGCGATGGCGTCGCGCACCTTCTCCGGATCGAGCGACCCCGCGCGCTCGAAGGCGTCGGCGAAGACGAGCACCACGGCCGTCGACTCGGCGGCCTGGTAGGGCGCGGGATAGGCGAACTCCTTCTCGAAGCGCTGGGCGTACTGATCGGCGGTGCCGAACCACTTGTCGCGGTAGCTCAGGTGGCGATCCCATTGCGTCCCGCAGAGGACGCCCTCGGCGCTCTTCGCCAGGGTCTCGGCGATCTTGGCCGAGTCGCAGTGGGTGGAGGCCACCATCGGCACGTCCACCTTCAGCTCCGCCGTCTGCCGGACGACCAGCGTCGCGCCCTTCTCGTGACCGGAGACGAGAAGAAGATCGGGCTTGACCGCCTTCACCTTGGTGAGCGTCGCCGACATGTCGTTGATGTCGGGGGGCAGCTTGTCGTCGACGAGGATTTTCATTCCGAAGCGCTTCGCTTCCTCGACGACTCCCTCGCGCACGTCCAGGCTGAAGGGATCGTTCTCGAACGCCATGGCGATCTTGACGGTCTTGGGATCGCGGCCGTGCTCCTTGGCCATCTCGGCCGCGAGGATGACGGGGTCGCGCAGGTAATAGTCCGCGGTCGAGAGCACCGCGAAGAGGTAGCGGTAGCCCTGGGTGAAGAGCTCGCGCGCGGCGGCGTTGCCCTCGACGTGCGGCACCTTGTACTTCTCGGTTATCGGCGCCATCGCTTTGGTCAGCCCGGAGCTGTAGGCGCCGAGCAGGAACTTCACGCCGTCCTGCTGGATGAGGCGCTCGGCGAGCTGCGCGCCGCGGGCCGGCGTCGATTCGTCGTCGTAGTAGACGACCTTGAGCGTGTAGCTCTTGCCGCCGACCTTGACGCCGCCCATCTCGTTGATGCGCTTGACCGCGATGTCGTAACCGTCCTTCGTGTTCTTGCCGTTGACGGAATACTTGCCGGTGAGCGACACGGCCGCGCCGAGGATCAATGTGTCGTTCCCGGCATTGCCGGCGGTGCTCGCGACGGCCGCTACAAGCAGGAGGGCGCTGGCCCCCGCTGCCACCAATTTATATGTGGTGTGCTTCGGCATCGTCTTCCCTCCCATAGAAGCTGCGTGCGCTCCGCTCGGGCCGTTCCTCGAGATGGGGAATCCGAGGTTCCAATGTGATGATGTCGCGCGACGTGTACCACAAGCGGCTCCAATTCGCCGCGCGCACGGGGTTAACCAGTCCTCCACAACCTGTGTCGATCAGAGTCGGCGAAAAGTCGCGCATTGAAGTTCATTGCTCGATGACCCGACGAATCGGCAAAACGCAACTCTCCGGAGGAAGTCTGATGACGAAGTCCCTGACGACCGAAGCCGTTCTTCTCTCCTTGGGTCTGCTCCTGCAAGCCTGTGGCAGCCACAATGCGCCTCCTGCGCCAGCGATCGTCGACGTCAACGGCGGGCTCAGCGGCAGCGGCACGCTTGGAAGCGTGTTCATCGTCGACGGCACCGGCTTCGGCGACCTCAACGCCCAGGCGTCGGGATACTCGCTCGACTTCCGCGACGCGGCCTCAAACGCGGTGGTCGCCTCCTCCACCTCGGCCGTCAACTATGCGGGCCTCGCCTGGAGGAGCCTCTTCATCACCGCCACCGTGCCGACGACGGGCCTCACCGCCGGCATCACCTATAAGGTGACGGTCACCACGCCGGGCGGCACCAGCAATGCGGTCAGCTTCCTCATCCTCAGCGCGGCGCCCTACGCGCCGAACACGGTCTGGACGAAGTCCACCAACAGCCTGCCGGTCGCGATTCAGGGTTTCCCCACCGCGGTGGCGACCATCGGCACCGGGGCGACCGCGGCCACCTACGCTTACGCGCTCGGCGGCAACACCGCCAGCAGCGGCGCCACGAGCGGGAAAGCCGCCAACACCGCGGCGGTCTCCTTCAGCAAGCTCAATCCCACCGCCGGCGCGATCTCGCTCGCGACTTGGACCCAGACCACCGCGCTCCCCGCCGCCCGCGGCTTCTCGGCGGCGGTGGTGGCCACCTCGTTCAACTCCAAGGTCGGTGGCAACGGCACCATCTACGTGCTCGGCGGCCTC
>WNFF01000422.1_pt1 | contig 56492 bp, 58 predicted proteins | sample 5400441 | NCBI WGS metagenome assembly WNFF01 (sample SAMN13153345, study PRJNA577476) | soil metagenome | isolation source: 120 cm saprolite under Douglas fir tree site 2 hole 3 replicate 1 | place: USA:California | collected 2015-04-18 | reverse complement strand
CCTGGAAGAGCCCCGCCCCCAACACGTGCCATTTCTCCGACGAGCCGTCGAAGGAGACCACCGGGTAGTCGGCCTTGCGGCTCACGTGCAGGCGCCCGGTCGGGGCCGGCTCGAAGAGCGAGCCGATCGAGACGCCGAGGGCGCCCGCCAGCTTGCCGAGGGTCGGCAGCGACGGGGTGAGGCGCCCGGACTCGATCTGCGACAGCATGCTCGGGCTGAGGCCCGCCTTCTCGGCCAGCTGGCGCTGCTGCAGCGCCCGCTCGGCCCGGAAGGCCTTGATCCGCTGGCCGAGCGCGGTCATGCCTCGGCGACCTCCGGCAGGCCGGCCAGCCGTCGCAGGGCCCGCGTCACGAAGACGCGCGTCATCTTCTTGCGGTACGGGTGGGTCAGGTCGGTGTTGTCGAGCGGCTTGGCGGGGCGATACGCGGCGTCGGCCGCGCGGTCGATCAGCTCGGGGCTCAGGCGCTCGCCCACCAGGAGCCGGGCGGCCTCGACCGCCTCGCGGGGCAGCGAGGCGACCGCGCCCAGCACGATGCGCGCCCGGCGGACGATCTCGCCGTCCATGTGGAGCGCGGCGGCCACCCCCAGGACCGGGAAGTCGAACGAGCCGCGGCGCCGCAGCTTGAGATAGACCGAGCGCACGCCGTCGGCGGGCGGCAGCACGATCTCGGTCACGATCTCGCCGGGCTGCTTGGTCAGGTACTGGATGCCGTCGTCCTGGTAGAGCGTCGAGAGCGGGATCGTGCGCAGGCCCGCGGGCCCGGCCAGGCGGACGGTCGCGCCCAGGCTCCACAGGACGGGCGCGGTGTCGGAGGACGACACCGCCCAGCAGCGCGGGCTGCCCGGCGCCACCAGGCAGATCTCGCCGTCCTTCTTCATGCAGAAGTTGACCGCCTTCCGCCACTGGTACGACTGGTTGTAGTAGTTGCAGCGCGTGTCGACGCAGACGTTGCCGCCGAGGGTGCCCATGTTGCGCAGCTGGGGCGTGGAGACCGCGCCCGCCGCGGTGGCGAGCCCCGCGTAGCGCCCGCGCACCTCGGGGTGGCGCGAGACCACGGTCAACGTCGTCCCGGCCCCGATGGCGAGCCCGCCTCCGTCCTCGCGACGCACCCCGGTCAGGTCGCGCACTGAGCGCAGCCCGACCAGCACGGTGGGCTCGAACTGCCGGCGCTTCATGTTCGGGTAGAGATCGGTCCCGCCCGCCACCAGCATGGCCTCCGGCCCGTGATCGGCCATGAGCTTCACCGCGTCCGCCACCGACACCGGCGCCAGGTACGAGAACGGGGGCAATCGCATCATGATGCAAACGGCCTCACCGCGACGGCTTCCGCCGGCTGGCCGAAGGCGGACTCCACGATCTTGGCCTCGGGGAACGTGAACACCGGCAGCCGCTCCGGTCCGAGACGCGCCGTCTTCCCGAGACGCTTGCTGTCCATCGCCTTCACCACCTTCTCGGGCGTGATCGGCGTCTCGTCGATCCGCACGCCGACCGCGTCGTAGACCGCGTTGGCCACCGCCGGGATCACCGGCAGCAACGGCCCCTGCCCGGCCTCCTTGGCGCCGAACGGGCCTTCCGGGTCGTCGCTCTCCACCAGGATCGTGTGGATCTCCGGCGTCTCGAGGGTGGTCGGGCTCTTGTACTCGAGGAGCGACGGGATCTTGTGCACGCCCTTGCGGAAGACCTGCTCCTCCATCAGCACCTCGCCGAGCCCCATGTAGACGGAGCCCTCGACCTGGCCTTCCACCAGCAGCGGGTTCAGGGCCCGGCCCACGTCGTGGGCGATCCAGATCTCGGTGGGCTTCACCTCCCCGGTGTCGCGGTCCACGTCCACCTCGACCACGCACGCCGAGTAGGAATAGCAGGGCGAGGGCCCGACACCGCCGCCCTTGTACTTGCCGGCGCGCTTGGGCGGCGCGTAGGAGCCGGGGAAGGCCAGGACCCCGAACATGCTCTCGGCCAGCACCACCGCCTGGGCGAAGTCCACACCGTGGTCGGGATCGCCGTCCACGAAGACGCGGCGGTCGGCCGCCACCAGCTTGTCGGGCGTCACCTCGAGCTTGCGGGCCACCGCCTCGAAGATCCTCGCCCGCAGCCGCTCCGCGGCCTGGATCGCCGCGTTGCCCGCCATGAGGGTCACCCGCGACGAGTAGGAGCCGAGATCCACCGGGGTGAGATCGGTGTCGGCGGGGTGCACGCGGATGTCCTTCGGCTCGATACCGAGCACCTCCGCGACCAGGTAGGCCAGGATCGAGTCCGAGCCCTGCCCGATGTCGGTGGCCCCGCAGAGCACCGCGACCAGGCCGCTGCGATCGGCACGCACCACCACGCCCGAATGCGGCATGTCGTTCCAGTAGATCGCGGTCCCCGCGCCGGTGAGATAGGAGGAGCAGGCGATGCCGATCCCCTTCCCCGGCGGCAGGGTGCGCCGCTTCTCGCGCCAGCCGGAGGCCTCGACCACACGGTCGATGCACTCGCCGAGCCCGATGGTGGTGACGGTCAGGTGGTTCGCGGTCTTCACGAAGGGCTCGGCCAGATTGCGCCGTCGCATGTCGGCCGGATCCAGGCCGAGCTGCTCGGCGGCCTTGTCGATCTGGCACTCCATCGCAAAGCGGGGCTGGGGCGTCCCGTGCCCGCGCTTGGGCCCGCAGGGCGGCTTGTTCGTGAACACGCGCGCGCCCTCGAACTTGTAGACCGGGATCTTGTAGGTCACGGTCTGGAGCGCGCCGGTATAGAAGGTGGAGGCCACCCCGTAGGAGCCGTAGGCCCCACCGTCGAGCCAGGAGCGGAAATGCATGCCGGTGATGGCGCCGTCCTTCGTGAAGCCGGTCTTGACCCACATCAGCACCGGGTGGCGCCCGCGGTGAACGTAGAAGACCTCCTCGCGGGTCAGCGTGATCTTCACCGGGCGGCCGCAGAGCTGCGAGAGCTTGCACGCCGCGATCTCGTGCGCGAACGGATCGAGCTTGCCGCCGAAGCCGCCGCCCACCGGTGCGGCCACCACCCGGATGTGGGCCTGCGGCAGGTCGAGGATCTTGGCGAGCAGGCGGTGCACGTAGTGGGGCGTCTGGGTCGACGACCAGAGGGTCAGCTTGCCGTCCGCACCCCACTGGGCCACCGCCGAGTGCTGCTCCATCGGCAGGTGGGTGTTGCCCTCGAAGAAGAAGACGTCCTCGCGAACCAGGTCGGCGGTGGCGAACGCCGCCTCCACGTCGCCGAACTGGAGCGCCACCGCCTTGTGCACGTTCGGCCGGTCACCGTACTCGTGGATCCGCACCTCCGGATGGGCCAACGAGTCCTCGATGGACATGAGCGGCCGAAGCGGCTCGTACTCCACCTCGATCAGCTCGGTCGCCCGCTCCGCGGTTTCCTCGTCCACCGCGGCCACCGCGGCGACCGCGTCTCCGACCATCCGCACCTTCTCCACGCAGAGCGCTTCCTCGTCCTGGGACACCGGCAGGATGCCGAACTTCACCCGGGGCAGATCATGGCCGGTGATGACCGCGTAGACGCCGGGTAGCGCGCGGGCGCGCGTGGTATCGATGCGCTTGATCAATGCGTGGGGATGCCGGCTGCGCAGGAGCTTGCCGTGGGCCATGCGCGACATCAGCAGGTCGTCGGCGAACTTGGTCTCGCCGACCACCTTGGCCCAGGCGTCGATCTTGGGCAGCGACTGGCCGATGATCGAGAAGCGATCCTTCTTCATGTCCGGGCCCCCTTGATGCGCAGGGCGGCGAGCTCGACCGCGTCGAGAATCTTGGTGTACCCCGTGCATCGGCACAGGTTGCCGGCCAGGGCGTGCTTGATCTCGTCACGGGTCGGCATGGGAATCTCCACGAGCAGAGCCTCGGCGGTCAGGAGAATGCCGGGGGTGCAGTACCCGCACTGGGCGGCGCCCAGCTCCGCGAAGGCCTGCTGAAGCGGGTGCAGCCCGCCGGCCTGCGCCATGCCCTCGACCGTCCTGATCTCGCGCCCCTGGCACTCGACGGGCAGCGCCAGGCACGAGAGCACCGGGAGGCCATCCACCAGCACGGTGCACGTGCCGCACTCGCCCAGCTCGCAGCCGTGCTTGGTCCCGGTGAGGTTCAGCTCTTCCCGCAAGACCTCGAGCAGGGTCTTGTGCGGCGCCGCGAGGACGTCGCGCTCTTCCCCGTTGATCCTGAGGGCCAGGAGCGTCTTCATGGGTGATTGCGTGAGGATGAAACTGGACTTAAGTAATACTAAATCGCGCCGCCCCCTGTCAAGCGCGGGCCCGCCCCCCTGTCACTTGACCCATATCTTTGCCGGCCTGGCATGCTTATGCTTCGAATCTGCAACTGGCAAGTTTATCCTGTGGAAGCGACCGCTAACTTTCGACTTTCTAGTAGGTTACTGATTCAGGGCGGGTGGCGTGACACGGCCAGCCGTCCGCTGAGACGGATCTGGGGGGCCTCGCGATTCCTAATCCAGTTCGTGCCGCGCAAATACACTTTGGCGTTATAGGGAAGGCGCGTGCGAGCTGGTCTACCCGGATCCACTACAGCTTGGGCTGCGAGGCTAGGGTTTGATACGGATGTGGCGCCAAACCACGGTGTTGCCCGCGTACGCCTGGACACCGATGAAACCGGGCGCGCGCCCGCGCTCGCCGTCGGTGTTGCGGAACGAGGTCGTCTGCTGGCGCACGCCGGTCTGCAGGTTGCTGAGAAACACCGAGTAGTCATCGCCCTGCACGACAATCTCGTATTCGAACCAGACACCGGGCACAAGCGCAGGGCCTGGCATGCCGTTCATGGGCGGGGCTCCCGCTTCCTGCAACGTGTTGCAGAGAAAACGCTGCGCTGGGGAGCGAACGCGGTATCGCCCCGGTGCCGAGCTTGCGGAGCGGTTCCTGGCCCAAAGGCGAGAAACCGAACGCCTCGGTCGGTCAGTTTGCATGGTCAACGAGACCTAGAAGAGCCCCCAGAGCCAGAAGCATCGACTCCTCCCCTGAGCCTCAGGCGCACGCTCAATCTTGCGGAGACCGCAACTCTGGACCGCCACAAGAGGGAGAGTCAAGCGCATTCCTGCCCTTACTCCGTGGCACAATTCGCGATTTCAATCGCCTCCGGTCCAAGAATCTGGACTCATATCAATTCCCGCAACTCCGCCTCCGCCTGGCTCCCCCACAAGCGCATGTTCATCTCACGATACATCGTCTTCGCTGTCGTCAGGTGCTGTCGGGCCTTCCCCTGCTGGTCGGAGTTTCGGAAGAGCTTGCCCAGGTCGAAGCGGCAATGGGCGACGAGCGGGCGCATGCCGAGCTCGCCGGCCAGAGCCAAGCTCTTCTGGTAGTAACCTTCCGCCGTCTCGACAATAGGAGGATCGCGACGGGAAACGATTTCACCGAGCAGGCGAAGACCCCACGCCTGGTGACCGCGCTCCTGGTGGCGCTGCGCCAGCGACACGGCCTGCTGCGCACGTTCCAGAGCGTCGTCGAAACGCCCTTCGAGCAAGTATGCCTCGCCGAGCCACGCGAGCTGCATCGCCCGTCCCACGCCCATCGAGCTCATCGTCGTTGCGTTCTGTATGACGTCCTCAAGAAGGCTCCGACCCTCGCCCGGGCGCGCGGAGAGTGCGTACGCGTATCCGAGACGGGCGAAGACCGCCCAGGGCTGGAGGTTCCACGCACGGACGAGAACTCGCGCGCGCTCCAGCGCACCAATGGCCTCGTCAAGATCACCCTGAGCGAGGGACACACTACCGACGCCGGTCAGGGCCTCGGCGAGAGTGAATGGGTGGTCAGCGCCCTCCGCGATTCTGAGTGCTTCGTGGGCATGCGACCTCGCGTCAACGAATCGCCCCAGACTCGAGAGGGTCAAGGCCAGCCAACTGTGTGACCAGGAGGCGAAGAGTGGAGACCGCTGGCCACGGCCCTCACCCGCACCCTCCGTGCAGCGCGAAAGGAAGTCAAGGGCCTGACGGAAGTCGCCGATGGCGAAGTAGGCCTGGCCGGTGCGGTACTGGGCTTCGCGCTCGAGCTCTCGATCTCCACTCTCATCCGCGATGGCAAGGGCACGCCGTCCAATCTCGATGGCTTGAAGGTGCTCACCAGCGACGTTCCGAAGCCGCGCGCAGATATCGGCCAGGACCCGCCCCAGGCGGGCTCGATCGCCGAGCCGGGTCGCCAAGCCTTCGGCTTCGCGCATGACAGCCAGGACGTCCTGGTATAGTCCGAGTGATACGAGTGCGACGCGCAAGTCGAGTCGCAAGTCGATGGCCTGCGCGAGGATGTCGGGGGTCTCGGGCAGCCGCTCGAGTGCCCGCAGCGCCTCCCGGAGCAACCCGGCCGCCGCATCGTACGAAGACCGGGCCATCGTCCTTCGTGCCGCCTGCTGAAGGTACCTGGCCGCCTTGTCCCACGCCTCGGCACCGAGCGCATGGCGAGCGAGACGCTCGACCTCCTCACTCGGCTGGTCGGCGTGTCGGCGCTCGAGCGTTTCCAGAATGCTCCGGTGCAGCGCCATCCGTCGCTCCTGCAAGAGGCTCGCATACGCGACTTCGTGCGTCAGGGCATGCTTGAAGCTGTACTCGAGCTCCGGGAAGAGGTGTGCCTCGTAGAGGAAGTCGGCCGCCTGGAGGTGCGCGAGACCGTGACGGATATCTCCCTCCTCGTCCTCGACGATGGACTGGAGCAGAGCGAACGGCACGTCCTTGCCGATCGCAGAGGCGGCCTGGAGTAGGCGCTTCTCCTCCGGTGGGAGCCGGTCGATGCGCCCCGCCACCAGCGCCTGCACGGTCGCCGGGACCTGGATCGTCTGAGCATCCTTGATCAGATGGTAGGCGCCGCGCTCACCCGCGAGGGCCCCGATCTCCACAAGGGTCCGGACACTCTCCTCGAGGAAGAATGGGTTGCCCTCGGTCCGGTCGATCAGCAGACGCTTGAGAGGGGCGAGCTCGCCGCCGGCGCCCACCAGGGCCCGGAGCAGTTCCTCAGCGCTCTCCGGAGGCAAGGGATCGATCCTGAGCTGGCGATAGTACGTCTTGCCGGTCCAGGCATGACTGTACTCTGGGCGATAGTTGACGAGGAGCAGCACAGGCGCCGCGGGCAAGCTCTCCACCAGGCCGTCGAGCAGGGCTTGCGTCTCCGAGTCGATCCAGTGGAGATCCTCCAGCACGAGGACGAGAGGCTGGACCCGACTCTCGCGAAGGAGCAGGCGCTTCACCGCATCGAGCGTGAGATGGCGGCGCTGGGGCGGCTCGAGCTCCCAGAGGCCGTCCTCCTCGGGAAGGGCGTCGAGAAGCCAGAGAACCGACGGGACCACGTCCTTCAGTGCCTCGTCCAGGGTGAGCAGATGCCCGGTGGTCTTGGCGCGTATCGAGCGGATATCGTCACGCTCGTCGATCCGGAGATAAGCCTTTAGAAGATCGATGACCGGAAGGTAGCTCGTGGCCCGGCCATAGGACATCGAGCTGGCCTGGAGGGTCCGGCACCCGGCGACACGGGATGAGTGGGTCAACTCGTGGAAGAGGCGGGACTTGCCCACGCCCGGCTCGCCCACGATGGCCACGACCTGGCCGTGACCCTGCCGCACCCCTTCGAGCGCACCACGGAGCTGCTCCATCTCAGCACTACGCCCGACGAAGCGGCTCAAGCCCCGAAGGGCGGCGGCTTGAAACCGTGTTCTCACTTGGCCCGCGGCGACCACTTCGTAGACCACGACGGGAGCGTCGAGGCCATGTATCGGCACGGGGCCGAGGGGCTCAACCTGCACGAAGTTCTCGGCGAGGTGGAGGGTTTCGGCGGTGATCCAGATGGCGCCAGGGGGAGCGAGCTGCTCCATGCGGGCGGCCAGGTGGGTCGTCTGGCCAACGGCCGTGTAGTCCATCCGGAGGTCCGAGCGGATGGAGCGGACCACGACCTCTCCAGAGTTCAGCCCCACTCGGATCCTGACTGCGACACCGAGAGTGCGGAACGCCTGTTCCGCATAACCCTTCACGAGCTCCTGCATGCGTAGGGCGGCGTAGCAGGCCCGCACGGCATGGTCCTCGTGAGCGACTGGCGCCCCGAACAACGCCATGATCCCGTCGCCCATCACCTGATTCACGGTCCCCTCGTAGCGGTGGACCGCCTCCATCATGCGCTCGAGGATCGGGTCGAGGAGCTTGCGCGCCTCCTCGGGATCGCGGTCGGCCAGAAGCTCCATCGAGCCCTTGAGGTCTGCAAACAGGACGGTCACCTGCTTCCGCTCACCTTCCAGCGCGCTTCTCGAGGTGAGGATCTTCTCGGCTAGGTGCTTCGGTGTGTACACATGTGGGGAATGGAACTTCGGCTCCGCGGTCGCTGCGAACGGGGTGAGTGATCTGCCGCACCCGCCGCAGAATTTCTCACTCCCCTCGTTCCGGAAGGCGCAAGACTGGCACGTCGGCCCGAACGACAACCCGCACTCGCCGCAGAAGCGGCGGCCTTCGCGGTTCTCAGCCTGACATCGCGGACATTGCAAGATGGAGCTCCTAGGAGCTCGGCGGCTTAGCAATGCCAATCCAGTACTGAGCGAACTCCTCGGACGCTCGCCGAGATCGGACCAAGGGGCCACCCATGTCCGTCCCCACGTAGATGAAGCCGATGATGACGTCATCCGGATCGATCCCGAGAGCGCTCTTCACCTCATTGTCGTAAGCGGCCTCGCCGGTCCTCCACAACGCGCCAAGACCCTGGGCAAAGGCTGCCAGCATGATGCTGTGCGCGGCACAGCCGCCGGAGAGGATCTGCTCGATGATAGGAATCCTCGCGGAGCGATCGCATCGGGTTGCGACCACGATGATGAGAGGTGCGCGCAGCACCTTCTCCCGTTCCCGCGCCAACGCCTGATCGTCGGCGAGGACATTCCGCCGAGACAACGCCTCGGCCAGGACCTCGCCGAAGCGGAGGCGAGCGTCCCCTTGGATGAGAATCAAGCGCCAGGGGTGGAGTCGGCCGTGATCCGGGACACGCGCCGCACTCTCGAGCATCGCCTGGACGGCCTGCGCCGAGGGCGGGGGTTCACCGAGCTTCAACGCCGAGTAGCGCGTGCGGAGAAGCTCCATTGCATCCATGACTCTCACGGCCTCGTGACGGGCTGGCGGTGCTCGTTCGCGCGGCAAAAGGCATAGAGGGCGTCATACGCCGGGAACTGACGCGCCATGTTCTCGAAGTCGTCTTTGCTCGTCGCCTGGAACCCTGTCGCCAGAGCGTAGAGTCCTTGCGACTCCGGCGTAAGCTCGCGCTGGGAGGTGTCCGCGCCTCGCACAATCAGCGCCAGGGCCCGGAGTGCAGGATCGTCGATCTTGTACTTCTCGAGGAACGCATCAAACGAGCAGTGGTCACCATGATGCCCCAACTCTACGCCGGGGACGTCATAGGGGATCGCCTGCTCGCGCTCCGCCACCTCCATCACCTCGCTGGCGGGAACGAAGAGGAATACCGGCTCACGGTCGACAAACCGACTGATCAACCATGGGCACGCAATGCGGTCGACACGCGCTCTTTCTCGGGTCACCCATTTCATGGTCTTCTCCTGTTAGGTGAACGTCGGCGCCCCGAAGGGGATCATGGTCTTCTCTCCGGGCCAACTTCACTCAAAGAGCTTCACCGGGCCCTTGATGGCCTTCCATGCGTAGTGCCCACCCGCCATGTATCGGGCGTCAAAGCCAGCCTTTCGCAGCGCCGCCGCGCTCTGGCACCCAATGTGGAAGCCGTATACACAGAATGTGACCACGGGCTCGTCCTTCGAAAGACTTGTCATCCATTCTTCTATGCGCTCCGGATCACGCCAGACCGCCCCTTCGACGATGTCCTGCGCTCTAGTGCTATAGTGACGCGGCCGAGTATCGATGATCTGTACTCGCTTGCCGGAGCTGAGCATCTCCTGAACCTCTTCAGGCGTGATGGATGGCACGTCCTTGAATTCTGGTTGCTCGAGCGATCGCGGCCGCGAGACTGTCATGGCATCGGTGTACCGCGCCTCGACCGCTTCCCAGTGAATGTTGCGCATGAAGGCAGCGATGTACGCCGTCGTATTCGCTCCGTACTCAATGTGATAGGCGTGCTCGTACATGTCGAGCGCAAGGATCGGAATGCCTCCGGCAATGCTCTCTGCGTGATCCGAGGCACTGTGATTGATCAGCCGACCATCGCGCGGTACACAGGTCAGCAGGATCCAGCCAGAATCGCCGGTCAACGCCTCGGCCAAGGCGATGAACTCGTGGCGCCAGCGATCGACTGACCCGAAATCACGAGCAAGAGCGCTCGCTATTGTGTCAGGTAGATTCCGCCCATCCCCACCCAGACTAGCGAAATACAATTCATGAAGCAGAGTTGCGTTGAGCAGCGTGGTCTGCTCCCGACTCAGGCGACTGATGACCTGGGCTGGCGTGGTCTTGACATCGAGCGCCTCGAGTTCATCGGTCACGGAATTCAGGCGATTGAGGGCAGCCCCGTAGTTATGCTCGTAGTGGCTCTCGATGAGACGGGGCGACATGCCGTTCAACGTCCAGGGACGGCAGAATAGGGGGGCGATGCGATATTTCATTGTAAGCCTCCGTTAGAGATGGGGAACATGACCTCTATGAGTGCAGCATGGGGCCGCAGCATCAGCGATCAGCCTGCCGCACGGCCGGCGCGTGGGCCCTCGGCGCCGTACCACGCGGCCAGGCCACCTCGGACGTATCGCGCATCGAAGCCGCGTTGCCTCAGCACCGTGGCTACGTTGCAGCCAACTTCGAAGCCGTAGGCGCAGTACACGAACACCGGGGCCTCAGGTGAGAGCTGGCCACACCAGTCATCGACGCGTTCCGGATCGCGCCAGACGGCACTTGGCATGGTATCGGGGTTCCTCGACACGTAGTTTCTCGGCCGGGCGTCGACCACTTGAGGCCACCGATCCGTCGCCATCAAGGCGCCGAGCTCTTCCACCGAGATCGACGGCAATGCGTCGTCCGAGGCCTGAGGTCCGTGCCGCTGGTGCCCGGCCGTGGCTTGCGTCAATCGCTCGGAGACGACGGGCCAGTCGATGAGCCGCATAAAGGCGTCGATGTAGGCGGTCGCGTTGGCGCCGAACTCCAGATGGTACGCGTGCTCGTACTTGTCCAGCACCAGAATCGGCACCGCCCCGGGGATGGCCTGTGCATCCTCGAGCGCGATCTGGTTGTACAGCCGGCCCTCGTGAGGGGAGTAGCTGAGCAGAACCCAGCCCGAGCCGCCCGCCAGCCCTTGCGCGGCGCCGACGAACTCGCGCTGCCACCGGTCGACGCCGCCGAAGTGCTCTTCGAGGGCGGCGGCCACGATCGGGCCGGGGCCCTTCCGGGCGCCGCTCAGGTTGGCGAAGTACAGCTCGGGCAAGACGACCGACGCCATGGCCGACTGTTCCTCACGTTTGAGGCCGCGGATCTCGGCAGCGCTCGTCGTGGTCGGATCCATGCCCGCGAGCCGATCTCGGAGGGCGTTGAGCGACCGGACGGCGGCACCGTAATTGTTCTCGTAGTGACTGACGATCAGCCGCTCGGGCAACCAGTTCAGGCTATACGGCTTGCAGGGAATGGGACGGATCTGATAGTGCATCGTCGTCTCCTCAGGCCTTCGTGGGGCTCGCGTAGGGGCGTTCTTTCATCCCATGGCCCGTGCCGTGGCGATTTCTTCCGTCGTGTAGCGGTACGCGCCGAAGACAATGTTCGTTTGGGCGTTGGGGGGGCCGCCAAAGTAGGGATTCACGTATTCCCAGACCGTCTCGCCCTGAGGGGTGACTTCGAAGAAGCGGCCGAAGGACGCCTCGTTGATCAGCGTGTTCCCGTTCGGCAGCCGCTGCGCGTTACCCATACGCGGCGTGAAGAAATTCGAGACCGGGTTGTCCTGATACGTCCACACGATCTCGTTCGACGCCGGGTTGACCTCGATGACCCTCGAGAAGGGCAGCGGATCGTCGAGGCGGTGAACGCCGTTGTCGAATATGAGTATGTTGCCGTTCGCCAACGGGGTCGGAGCATGCTGGCCCGCCAGTGTGGGAGGGCCGAGCTTCCAGACGATCCGGCCGGTTGTTCGATCGATGCGAATGACCGTCGAGATGGGGCGGTAACTCACCAGAATATCCCCGTTCGCAAGCTCGACGACGTTGTTCCCCATAGCCCACAGCGTCCGCAGAGACTGAACCTCGGCGATGCCGTCCTCGGCCGGATCGAGATGCTCCCAGCTGCGCCATTCCCACACCGTCTGCCCGGAAGGCGTCAGTTCGGCGAGGTAGTCGGCGTACATGCGGCCAACCTCAGCCTGCGGCTGGCGACCGTAGAGGCCCGACGACAAGGTGTGGTCTTCCGCCCCTCCCACGACTCGCTTCGCGATGGCGTTGGGAACCTGCCCCAGGCAGTTCAGAAGCACATTGCCGTTACGGAGCCGGATCCCGTCGTGATGGTGATCGGGGTGGCGCACCTCCCACCGGATCCTGCCGTTCCAGTCGGCTTCCAGAATCGCACCGCCCTTGAACGGGAAGCGACCGAGAAATCCGTCCTCCAGGGTGCGCCCGTTGTAAATCAGCGTGCCGCGCTCCGTGAGATAACCGCCCAGCCCGGGCGCGTACGGCATCATCCACGTGTGGACGACGCTCCCCTGAAGGTCGATGAGAAAGACGGTCCGGTTCTGCGGGAAACACGGAGCGAACAGGGTGTACCCCGGGCAGGCACGCTCGGTATCGCACGCACGCAACCCGACGCCCCGGCGCTTGAGGGTGTTTTGCTCCACCGCGGTCGAGGCTTTGGCGGCCGTCGCGATCGGACTGATCTCCTGAGCCATGCGAGTGTCCTCTCTTTCCGTCCGCTACGCGTACAGCTTTAGCGGGCCCCCGATCGCTTTCCACGCCGAGTGGCCGCCTTTCATGTACTTCGCGTCGAATCCGGCCTCGCGTAGCGCGATTGCCGTCTTGCACCCCACGTGAAATCCGTACGCGCAGAACACCACGACCGGGTCCGATTTCGACAGTTGCCCGATCCAGTCTTTGATGCGCTCGGGATCCCGCCAGACCGCACCATCCATGATGTCCTGCTGGCGGGAAATGTAGGACCTCGGACGAGCATCGATGATCTGGACCGGTGTGCCGGAGTCCAGCATCGCCTTGACTTCCTCCACCCCAACACCGGGAAGATCCCCGAACTCCTTCTGGACGAGCGGTCGGGGCCCCTCGACCTTGGACGCGTCCTCATAGCGCGCCTGGGTCGACACCCAATCGATGTTGCGCTGGAACGTATCGATGTACGCCGTGGCGTTTGCCCCGAAGTCGATGTGGTATGCATGTTCGTACATGTCGAGAGCCAGGATCGGGATGCCGCCCGCCGTGGCCTGGCCATGATCGCCCGAATACTGATTGATGAGCCGGCGATCGCGGGGAACATAGACGAGCAAGACCCATCCGGAGCCGCCTGCCAAGCCCTTCGCCATAGCGACGAACTCGCTGCGCCAACGGTCCACCGTTCCGAAGTCGCGGGCGAGTGTTTGGCCGAGCATCTCGGTCGGCTTTCCATCACCGAACGCCATGCTCGCGAAGTACAGCTCGTGGAGAAGTGTTGAATTGAGCGCGATCAGCTCTTCACGCTTGAGGCTGTTGACCAGATGACCAGGCGTATTGTCGAAGTCGAGGGACTCGAGCTGCTCCGTGATTGCGTTCAACTTGCGGAGAGCCCCGCCGTAGTGGTTTTCGTAGTGGCTTTCGATGAGCCGCTGCGACAGGCCATTGAGGAGCCACGGACGAGTGTTGATCGGTGTCAGTTGGTATCGCATGTCCACTCCTCCCGCTTACCCGCGATGGGCTGGTCTGAAGTCGGGCGACCTCCTGTGACATGGCGACGTCCTTTCTCGGCTGCCGACTCGCAGCGTGTCGTCGTCACTGGCACGTCGGCGAGGGCGCGTGATAGGTCCACAGGCGACCGCATCGCGCGAGCCAAGACCCAATTCGCCAGACCAATAATTGTGATCCCGACGACGTTCGGGTGACGCGCCGTTGGGGCGAGTTTCGGAGGCAGGGTTCGGAGCCGGCCGGCAGCTCGGGCCTCGGTCAGGCGATCGCGAACCTGCTGCTCAACGGTGTACCAGTCCTCTTCCATTGGGTTCACTCCTTCCGGCTCGCGCCCGCATAGAGCCCTTCGAAGAGCGCGAGGCCCTGTGTAAGCACTTGGTTGTCATCTGGATATGCCGCGAGGAATCCGCGGATCGCCAGGTCGATCCCGCGCGCCTCATCGCGCCGGAACTTGCCGTCGCGAAGGTCCGCCTCGTGCACGATCTCCGCGAGTCGCGTGAGGCGGCGATCTCGAAGCCCGGTCCGCTTCAGGAGTGTCTCGAAGGTGCAGTCGTCCCGGACGTGGCTCAGGTCGGCACCGGGCGTATCGAACGGGATCGCCTCCTTGGGAAACTCCCGCGGGTCCGCGAACACGAACGTGGCGTCGGGATCGATGAAACGCTTGATGAGCCACGCCGAGGCAATGCGGTCCACGTGGGGGCGGCGCCGCGTGACCCACTGGCGGCCTCGGAGGTCGCGGAGCTCGGGAGCGGACTTCTCTCTTCGTTTCGGTTCCTCGGATGGCCGTGTGCGCATGTCGATCGCCTCCCTCAGTCGCTCAACTTCGGCGCCCTCCGGCGCCTCGAAGAAATCGATCTCGTGGAGCTTCTCGTAGTCTCTCTGTAGCTGGGCGAGCTCCGCCTGGACCCGCGGATTGGTCGCGGCCGACTTGCGGTCCAACGTTTGGAGCAGCTTCCGGTAGCGCCCTCCAAGTTGCCGATACTCGGGATTGCGGGCCTCGTGGAACAGTTCAACGATCTCGCCCGAGCTCATGTTCTCGATCTGCTCGACGCGGAGGAGCGTCGCCTCGCCCCCCGCCCGCTGAATCTCCTGGGCCAGCCACTGGAAGTGCTCGTAGTGGTCTGGGGTGTCGGGCAGGAGGTAGACCGTCCGCTTGAGGGCGACAGCCCCGATCGCTCGAAGCCGGCGCCACACCCGCACGCGCAAGCTCGACGGATTCGGCGGCAAGCTGACGATGAGTAGAACAAGCTTGGTATTCATTATGTTGCTACTATGAAACTACTGTTTCAGCTTGTCAAGACCCCCTGGATAATGCGCTGCGGCGACGTGGTCTCTTGAAGGAAGTACCGCATGGGGTTGAGGCGGAGAAGGGGGAGAAGTGGCTGCGTTTACCCTGGTTTACGGAGGCAAGCGCGCGCCATTCATCGCCAAGCCCTGGCCTCGAGCAGGTAGTTCCCAGTCGGCGCCACGCTCCCGGGGGCCGGCTCCTCCGTAACTGCGATCACCCGTGCGTCATCGAGTGAAATGGGAACTGCAATCGTCGCCCATGCGCGCCCGCGCGAATCCACCCTGAAGGTGCCGCCGGTCACGGTGGGCGCGCCCGGTCTCACGAACCAGAGCTGGTAGGTCCGCTCCGAGGCCAGCGCACCCAGTCCGGCGGTCGCGAGATGACCATGGTGGCCGTCGATGGCAACCAGGAGGCGGCCGCTCGCTCCCGGGGCGCCCGTCCCCGTGAGGATGACAAGGCGTCCCGGCCGGCGCGCCAGGGCTTCCACCTCTGGTCCCGGCGGGCGGTACGTGAGCTCCCGCTGCAGCACCACGTTCCAGACCAACAGCGACGCGGCGAGCGCGCCCAGAACCGGCCACATCGTCCCCCGCCAGTGACGCAGCCCCTTGATGCTCGCCCGCCCGGGCCCCCTGAGCCGGCGCCGTGCGACTTCCGCTCGGATCGCACCCCAGGGTTCGGCCGGAGGCGACACCGGATCGAGCCCGAGGGGGAGTGCGCCGACGACACCTCGGTATTGTTCCAGCAAGCTCGCGCACGTCATGCATGTGGCGACATGACTCTCCACGCCTATCCGCTCGGTGCCCTCGAGGCCCCCCAAGACGTAGGCGGCAAGGTTCTCGCTAGGATGCTCGTGCTCTTCAGTCACGGCCTTCCGATGCCTCCCGTTGTGGCTCGATGAGCGGCCTGAGCACAGCACGTAACCGATCCATTGCCTCGCGTGTCCGACTCTTGATCGTTCCCAGCGGCGCGCCCAGCTCGTGGGCGATCTCCGTTTGCGTAAGCCCTCCGTAGTAGGCCAGTTCGATGGCCTGGCGCTGTGCGCTTGGCAGGCTCTGTAGCGCGCTGACCACGGCGTGCCGCATCGGGAGGGAGTCCGTCGCGTCCGGCTGCGTGGCTTCGGCGATGACCACGGCCAACTGCTCCCTTTCCCGCAAACGGGCCTGATGCGGCCGACTCCGCAAGAGATCGATGGCGCGATTCCGAGCGATGCCCATGAGCCACCAGGGCACTCGCCCGCGGCCTGCATCATAGGTTTCCCTGCCATCCCAGCAGCGCAGGAAGGTGTCCTGCAGGACTTCGCGAGCAAGTTCCGGGTCACCCACAATGCGGAGTGCCAGGGTGAAGATGAGCCCTGCGTAGCGGTTGTAGAGGATCTCCAGCGCGGTCTCGTCTTCCCCCTGCATGCGGCGAAGGAGCTCGAGATCCGAGGGCTCGTCCGAGGGTGTGCCAGGTAGAGGCAGGCGGCCGCGAGAACCCGACTCAGACACGGTCAGGAGCGCACCCAGACTCCCAGAGGGCCTTCATCGTCACGTGAATGCCTACGGAGCTGTGGCGCCCGATGGATCGCTGGGTCGAGGCCATCCGTAGGCGCAACCGACTGCGTAGGCAGGGTTGACGTCCGCTGGCAATCCAAGGCGGCGCCGCGGAGTTCCAGGGGATGCCCTTCCGGCTGATGAAGGAGATCAGTGTGCCCAATCTTCGGCTCGTCCGTTGGCTGATCCTGATTGGCGTCGTGCTTATTATCGTCATCCTCGCCGAGGCCGCAGACACTGTCCTGCGCACTCAAGCCCAGGCCATCTTCAAGCCACTCCCCAGGGACATGGCGACCCCGGATGGTCCCCTAGCGCCGGCCCAGGTCAAGCTGGGACGGATGCTCTATTTCGAGACGCGCGCATCCGTCGACGCCACGGTGAGCTGCGCCCGTTGCCATCAGCCTGCCTTGTTCGGAACGGATGCCCTGCCCAAGAGCATCGGAGCCGAGCACCGGTCGAATCCGCGCAATGCCCCGACCGTCCTCAATGCGGCGACTCAGTTCGTGCAGCACTGGCGAGGGGATCGGACATCCGTCGAGGACCAGGCGACCAAAGCCCTCGTCGCCCCACCAAGCTTCGGCAACCCGAGCTACGAGAGCGCGATGACGAAGCTCAAGGCCATTCCTGGCTACCCGGCTCTATTTGCCCAGGCGTTCCCAGGCCAGGCAGACCCGGTCACAGCCGACAACTGGGGCAAGGCGATCGGAGCCTACATGCGGACCCTCGTGACGCCTTCGTCGTTCGACGCCTTTCTGGCTGGTGACGACCGCGCGCTCTCGTCAGCCGCCCAGGCCGGTCTCCGCACGTTCATCCAAGTCGGCTGCGTTGCCTGCCACAACGGCGTCGGGGTCGGCGGCACCATGTACCAGAAGTTCGGCCTTGTCGAGGACTACTGGAAGGCCACTGGCAGCACGACCATCGACAAGGGGCGCTTCGACGTCACCCAGAACCCCGCCGACATGCACGTCTTCAAGGTGCCGAGCCTTCGGAACGTGGCCATGACCCCGCCGTACTTCCATGATGGGTCGATTGCGACCCTCCCGGCCGCCGTGCGCGTCATGGCGCGGGTCCAACTGGGCAGAACCCTCACGGACGGTGAGGTCGTGGATATTGTCGCCTTCCTTGAATCGCTGACCGGTCAGCTACCCGCCGACTTCGTCACCGCGCCACTCCTCCCCTCGGCGGGCGCCCGTCCTTAGCCGCGCTCTTGGAAGACCAGCCAGCGCCCGATGGCCAGCCCCGGTTCCCGGTTGCTCGGACGCCCCTCCCGTCACTTCTGGCTGTTCGTGAGATCCAGGGCCCCTTTCAGGCCAAGGGCGAGCTTCGCGGCGTCGTCGGTGGCCCAGAAATGCATGTAGAACAACCGCGGGGTATCCATGAGCGCGTGATTGTGGAGCGCGGTCACATCGATGCCGTTCTGCTGGAGCGCGCGGGCGACTGCATTCACCTCCTTGTCGATCAGGACGAAGTCACCGGTGATCGCCGCCTTGCCATCGGCGGTTGGCTGGAAATTGATCACCGTCGTCACACCCATGGCAGGGAGCAGCGGATGGCCCATCTCGGTGATAGCTTCCGCGCGCGGAACCGTCACCTGGAACACCCCGCCGCCAATGTCCCGGCCCGTACGTCCCAGGGCCTGCTCGATCTGCTTGGCGTCGAGCGTGGGGCCGGTAGCCGTGGCGCCGGGCCCTGAGCTGCTGCCCAGAGGCGTACCACTGGCAGACAGTGCCTGGCGGAGCGCCTTGGCCAGCTGCACGGCGTCCCCGTGGCCCCCGTAGTGCATATACATGACGTGCGGCGACATCTCATTCAGGTGGTTGTGCACTGCGGTCACCTCGAGCCCGCCACGGAAGAGGCCGGCCATCACCGCTTGCACTTCCTGGTCGAGGAGCACGAGGTCGCCCATCACCATCGCCTGGTCCCCGACCTGCTTGAAGGCGGCGTAGGAGCCGAGCGCGAAGCCCGCCTTCACGGGCACTCCCTTGACCGTGACGGAGAGATCGGTGCGCGGCATCCCGACCCGGAACACGTCGCCGGCTTGCAGCTGGCCAGACTTCCCGAGGGCTTGCTCGACCGCCTTCCAATCGGGATCCGCGGCGAGAGCACCGGTTGGGGACGCGCCGAGAGCGATCAATCCAACAATGGTCAACGCGGCATACTTCCACAGGTTGACTCTCATGGCCTTTCCTCCTATTCACTCCGCGAACGGTTCCGTCGTATTCCAATGCTCAGCGCATGTTGCCCGTGTGGCCGAGAGAGTAGCGCCCGGGCTGAGGCCAGACCGTCAGACCGTGCGGCTCCTTCCCTACCGGGATGCTCTGCACTTGGCCCGTTGCCGTGTCGATGGCATAGACCACGTTGTCGTAGCGGCCGGATAGCCAGAGCACCGTGCCGTCCACGCTGACGTTGCCCATGTCTGGACTACCACCCCCGGGAATCGGCCACGTCGCCACAATCTTGCGCGTGGCGAAGTCGATCACGGCCACGCTGCCCGGCCGCGCCCCGTCACGACTCGGATAGAGTCCGTGGGTTCCGACACCGGTCTTGATGAACTCCACCTCGGTGAGCGTCGCGCCGTCGACCACGAACACGCCCCCGGCTTTCATGTCCGCCACTTGAGGTAGCCGAGGACCTTGCGGCCCATAAGGTCGATCTTCGCCAGGCTTCCCTGGAACTCGCAGGTGAAGATCGCAAATCGCCCATCGATCGAGAAATCCGCGTGGTTGATCCCGGCACACTGGGGCACGTCGATGGCCCCCTGCAGAGCCATCGTCTGCGGATCGCGGAGATCCAGCCGCTTGAGCGCTTCACCCACCGCGATGGCGGAGCGCCCGTCAGGCGTGAAATACATGTTGTAGGGGTCGTCGACCGGGATGGCCTTGCCGGGCTTGCCCGTGGCGGGATCGATGGGAGTCAGGCTTCCGTCGGTGCGCCCCTCGGCATTGTTGGTCACCCACAGGGTCTTGAGGTCCCACGAGGGCACCACGTGCTGGGGACCAACCCCAACCCGAAAGTGATCAACGACCTTGCGGGCCTGCGGGTCGATCACGTACACGTCATGCGACTGCAGGTTGGGCGTCCAGCTGCGATCACTCGAGACATCCAGCACCCCCAGGACTAGGAACCCGGTTCGTGCCGGGGAGACGGCGCGAGCTTGAACCCGAAGGTCACGCCGGCCGTGACCTCCCAATCGGGCGCTCCGCTGCTGATCCCGCGCCGAACGGCGGCATCCAGGAAGATGTTGGCCGACGATGGCTGCCAGATGAACCCGACGAGCACAGAATTGTTAGGCCGCAGCCCCTTTGTGCTCTCCCCGTTGACTTCGCTGACAACGCGGAGCCTGGCCGTCACCGGCAACTCCCCAATCAATCCCCAGGTCACAAACGGCCGCGCATCGGACCGATCAACTCCCCCGCCCACATTCAGGTGGAGCGTCACAGGAGCAAGGCGCGCACTGAGGATGCTGGTGCCCTCAAACCCCACGCCCCCTTCACCCTTCACCGTCGACGGCAGGAGCGGCCCGGCCTCCAGCGCGACGCTGAACCCGTCCTTGCCTTGCAGGACACCCTCCTTCAGGACGCCTTTCAGGAAGATCGCCGAGTCGGTGATCTCGCTTCCGGAGCCTTCCTGCACGCCAAACTGACCGACCAGCTCCCAGCGCTCGTGCACTCCGTAGTTGACGACCACGCTCGGCGCCGTAAACGTGTTCTCGGGCCCCGTCCGATCCAGCGTGAGGGCGCCGAATTCGATTTCGATCTCCCTGGGATCGGCGACCGCCGCGTCGGTCGACACGAAGGGCCGATACGCCCATGCGGGCCCCGCGCCCACTAGGACCATTGCGACCCCGACCATGGCAGCGCCGACGTTCACCATCCTGGTTCGGAGCTCGCTACTGCCGTTCTGAGGCCGGGCCGATGAGCGCATCGAAGACCACCATCCTCGCCACCGGTCGACCCTGTTCCTCTTCCTCCGGCGCATAGACCCGGTGGGTGTTCACATCCACCGCGAGGCTGTGAACCTTCCGTTCCACCGGAAAATCCTCAATCTTCCGGACATGCTGCGGATCGTCCGCTTGAAATATGGAGATGGAGCCGCTGGAACAAGCCACGTAGATGCGTCGAAGTCCCGGATCGTACTCGACGACATCGGCGCCTTTCGCCATGGGCAGATGCGCCACCGGCCGGCGCGTGTCGAGATTGAAGACCGTCAGCACGTCGTTCCCCTCACATGACAGGAAGGCGAGTTGACGCTCCGGATCAAGCGCCATCCCGTGATTTCCGACACAACCGCTTACCGGGTACTGGCCGATCACTGTGTCAGAGGCAGGGTCGATCACGGCCAGGACATTCTGCTCCTGCAGATTGACATACACCTTACGTGCGACGGGATCGTAACGCGGCACACCCGTCTCGCTGTCAAACTTCAGCGTCTTGACAATGCGATCCTCTCGAACGTCGACGACCGCCTCCGCCTTGCCCCGCTCGTCGGACACGTACGCCTTATGAAACGGACCCGCGTAGGCGATTCCGTCCGGCTTGTCGGCCGTCGGTAGTTTCTTGATGACCGCCATCCGCGTGAGGTCGACGATCCCGATCTTGTTCTCGTGCCAGTTAGAGGTGTAGACCTTCTTGCCCTCCGAGATATAGGCGACGCCCTCGATACCGGGAACGCCGGTTATCGTCTTCACCACCACATTCGTGCGCAGGTCGATCACATACAAGAGCCCTGCTCCGAGGTGAGCGGAGAACAGGTAGTGATCATCGTCGTCGATCGTGAGGTAGTCGAACCGGCGTCCCGGTGGTCCCGGCAGGTCGATCACCGCCGCACGTTTGAGGATCGTCCCGACTTGCGGCTCACCCGCCGAGCCGGCACCCCGACCTGGACCCGCACCGACGACACAAGCCACAACCCCGGCAATCGTCGATGTGGTAACCGCACCGATCACCACCAGACGCCTCAGCTCTGACTTCGTCACTATGTCCTCCGCGTCAGCGCGCCGACACAACGAGGGTCCCGGTTCCCCTTCCCGCCCGGCCCTGCCACGACACCGCGACCTCCCACTTCCCCGCCCGGGGCACACCGATCACCCCGAGATAGCGTCCCGGAACGACATCCCTCCCCCGAGTCCCCCAGCAGCGTCACCACGATGTCCTCCACGTTGCACGTCGCCACGACAAGCACGTCTGTGGCTCCACTCGGCGGCGAGGAGCCTTCGACAACGGGTGCCCAAGTTCCCAAGACAATCCACGCGCACGCTATTGCGACGCTGAGGTTCATCCACCGCCGTTGACACCACGGACGGTGAGGTCATCGAAGGCGGTGATGGAATCGGCCTTCGTCCACAGGCCGACTTGGCCGGACCGAACCCGGGCATCCCGTTGATCCAGCAAGAGCTTACCGTTCAGGTACCCCTGCATGCGATCGCCAACCGCCACCACGCGCACGGTATGCCATTGGCCGAGCGCCGGAGGCTCAACGGTCGCGCTGGCCAGCTGTCGCCGGCCTCGATCGTAGTAGTACAGTCGTAAGTTGTTCTCGAGAGCGTTGGCGCGCACCACGTAGTACCGGCCGTCCGTAAAGCGGAACACGATGCCGCCGGATGCATCCTCTCGGCCTGAGATCGGTTTGAAGCGGACGGACACGTCGACATCGCGATAGGGCCCACCCGGAGCCATGATCACGTTGAAGGCGTTCTGCACCGCCCGCTGCACGAGCACGCGCTCCCCACTCGGAGCTCCGGCCATCCCCTCGACCGCCCATTGGCCGCCGATCGATCTCCACCCCTCGATCCCCTTCTGCTCGAAGTCGAAGCGCTCCGTCGGCGTGCTCGGAGGCACACTCAGTTCATCGGCCATGGCCCCCGATCCCCGGAAGGGATGCATTCCGAACCACTGTGCGAGCCTCTCCATCCTCCACACCGCCGCACTCTCCTCTCCGACCGCTTCTGCGTCGTCCTTCTCCGTCCAAGCCAGATATCCTAGAACTCCGACGAGACACGCAAGTACCATCGCCGCGATCCACACGACTGTGGTCCCGACCACGGATCTCTTCGCTACCGTGGTCGGCAAGCCGTCCCGGGCGGGCACGGCCCAGCGACCGCACCACGGGCATGTCAGCCCCTCGACAGCCAGGCCATCCATCTGGCTGGGCGCCCCCGCCGGGACGGAAAATGTGCGGCGGCAGTCAGGGCAGACATACGGAATCGGTCCTGGCTGCGGAGCCTCGGCCCCGCTCTCGCGACCCGGCGCCGTCTCGTTCATCGCCCTGCGCCTACTAGTCCAGCTTTTCAGACACCGCCTTGAACTCGCTGCCCTTGACGAGCGTCACCTCGGCCACTGGGTGGCCATCCTTGAGGGTCGGCATGACACTCACCACCCGGTACCCCTTGCTCTCCTTCGCGGCCTGATCGGCCGCCGTCCGGAGCGAGCGCTTCGCCTTGGCCATCGCCTCGCTCTGCGCCTTGGCGGCCGTCAGGTCGTCGCCGCTCGTGATCGCCTCCGTCTTCCCTACCTTCCCCGTCGTGTGGTCGACGATGACCTCTGAAAATCCTGCGCCCTTCTTGGTGTAGACCGACAGCTGCAGCTTGCCGTCCTCCACCTCATACTTCGCCGAAATTGGCGTCCCGGCGGTGGCACTGGCCGAGAGTCCAGTTTGCAAGGAGACCTTCGCCGCGCTGAGCGCCTTGGCGAGCTCGGCGTGCTCTTTGGCCTCGTCCTTCTGGGCCCATGCCGGTTGTCCACTGAAGAGCCAGGCTATCGTGATCGCCAGTGCGATGCTTCGCTTCATGACCATGTCCTCCTCCATTCGGTACGAACTCGTCTTACTTCACAAACACCCACGCGGGCTGCAGCAGCGGAAACGCGATCAACCCGATGATCGCGGTGGCCGCCACCAGCAACGGATTGCTCACCTTCCACCGGAACAACACGATCAAGCTAAGCAGGGCCACCAGGGCTGTGAGCCAGTCCCCGATGGCAATCCGTCCCAAGAGGACGCACGCTCCGAGAATGGTCCCGATGGCGGCGGCATAGGCACCCTTGACGAATCCCTGCACGTTCGGATTGGTGCGGTATCGAATGAGGATGGGCGCCACGATCAAGACCAACAGGAACGAGGGGAGGAAGATCCCGATCGTGGAGATGACGGACCCCCAGATGCCCGCCACCACGTAACCCACGAACGTCGCCGTGATGACGACCGGGCCCGGGCTCAGCATGCCCATCGCCACTGCCACCAGGAACTGCCGTTCATCCAGCCAGCCGGTCTGCTGAACGAGGCCCTTCTCGAGAAACGGCACGATGACGAGCCCGCTCCCGAACGTCAGGGATCCGGCCTTGAGGAAGAAGAGCAGCAGCTTGCCGAGGATTGGACCCTGCGTTGCAGGCGTGACCGAAGTGCTGACCGGGAACACGGCCAGCAGCGGCAAGGAAGACGACGCGGCGCGGGAGCGAAACAGAGACCCGTAGTACAGGATTCCCAGGACGCCCGCTCCCACGAACAACAGGGCCACTTCGGCCTGGACCGCCACCGTCACCACAAAGCACAGTCCGACGATCACCCACTGCAACCAGTCCTCCATGCCGAGCTTTGCGAGGCGATAACAGGAGTGGAGGATGAGGGCAATCACGGCGGGGCTGACCCCGTAGAAGATCGCCGTGACCAGAGACAGCCCTCCAAAATGCACGTAAAGCGAGGCCAAGGCGACGACAATGACAAAGTTCGGAAGGATGAAGGCCCAGCCGCCCGCCCACGCGCCCCAGAATCCGCCCCGAATGTACGAGATGAAAATGCCCACTTGGATGGCCAGGGGACCGGGGAGTGACTGGCACACCGCGATGGCTTCGCGCATCTCCTCCTTCGTCACCCACTTCCGGTCCTGGACCAGCTCGCGCTCCATTTGTCCGCAGAGCGCGACGGGGCCACCGAACCCAAGCGTCCCGAGCCGCAGGTAGTACAGGACCAGGTCGCGGATTCGCACGCGGGGAGCTGTAGTAGCCGGATCCATTGGCGTCCCTTCTCTCGAGATTACGGTCGGTCGGTCAATGCCGCGTACAGACCATCGAAGAGCGTCATCCCGTGGGTCAGGACCTCCTGGTCGTCCTTGAATGTCGCCAGGAGTCCCCGAAGTGCCAGATCGATGCCCCGCGCCTCGTCACGCGCAAACTTCTGGTCCCGGAGATCAATCTCATGGACGATCTCGGCCAGCTGCGCGAGCCGCTGGTCCTCTAGGCCGCACCGGCGGAGCAGCGTTTCGAAGGTGCAATCCTCTCCTTGATGGCCGAATTCCACGCCGGCGGCATCGAAGGGTACCGCGTCGACGGGGAACTCCTTCGGGGAGGCAAAGACGAAGTCGGCCTCAGGGTCGATGAACCGCTTGATGAGCCATGCCGATGCGACCCGATCCACGTGAGGTCTCGGGCGAGTCACCCACCGTCGCCCACGGAGCGACCCTGGTGGAATGTCCGGTTCACTCGTCGCGCCAGCCGCCCTGGGATGAAGCCGCATCTCGATCGTCTCCTTGAAGCGCTTGGCCTCCTGGTACCCGGAGGCATCGAAGAAATCGATCTCTCGGATCCGGTCGAGCTCTCGGGCCAGCCGAGCGAGCTCCTCGTCGCGACGCGCCCTGGTGTGCGGTGGGGTCTTCCGGTCGAGGCCCCGAGCGATCTTCCGGTAACGTTCAGCTAGGAGCCGATAGTCCTGGTCACGCGCTTGCTGAAATAGCCGGACGACCTCCGACTCTTCATGCTTTCGATCTGGTCCACGCTGAGAAAAGTGGCTTCGCCGCCATCCTTCACGACTTCCTGACCGAGCCACTGAAAGCGCTCGAAGTTGTCCGGCGTGGGCGGCAAAAGGTAGACGGAGGGCCTCAGGGCCACGGCTCCCAACGTGCGCAGCTTCCGCCATACGCGCACGCGCAGGCTCGATGGATTGGGAGGAAGACTGACCATCAGCATGAGCCAGGAGGCCATTGCATCACCTGTTGCAGGTGTACGCCCGCTGTTTCAGCGTGTCAAGACGTTCGCCCCATCGCCTGTTACATCGAGCGTGTTCCTGTTGCGAAAGCCGAGGTTCAGCCAATCAACTGTCGTACCGTCTGGAGTCCGCGGACCGAGGGTAGGTAAGTTCGCACGACTCCAATAATGGCGCCGGCGAGCATCAGCTTGAAGGCTCCGATCCGGAAGATCACGAGGGCGAGAAGGGTCAATGACAGAATGGCGACGGTGAGTGGGTCCGGAAGCGCAGCCGGCGCGAGACGGAACAGCGACACGGCAAGTACGCCGATCACCGCGGGAGCCATCCCTTTCATCACGGCCCTCACCCACGCGAGCTTCCTGACGCGGTCGAGCACGGGGAGAATGCCGAGCATGATGACGAAGGACGGAAGAAATGCCGCACCGGCGGCCACCGCGGCGCCGGCGCTGCCGGCTGTCTTGTAACCGACGTACGCCGCGATCATGAGAACCGGGCCGGGCGTGAGCTGGCCGAGCGCGAGGCCGTCGATGAACTCTCGCGGCGTCAGCCAGCCGAACTGCCCGACGACCTGGTCTTGGATGAACGCGATCATGGCCAGACCGCCCCCGATCGTGAAGGCCCCGACCTTGAGGAAATACACGCCGATGTCCCACAGACTCTTCGGATCGGGGTTGCCTCCCGGCAAGACGGACAGACTCTTCGGCAACCACCACGCTGCTGCCAATACGGCAAAAACGAGCGCTGACGAAAAGCCCATCGCGAATGCTCCTGGCCTTGCCGGCCGAAAGAGAAGCAGCCCCGCGATGCCGGCCAGGACCAGGATGACCACGATGCCGAGCGGCGTCCCAATCGATGCCGCCGCCGCCAGCACGCCGATCGCCACCTCCGGCACGGTGGTCGCGGCGGCCTTACCGAGGCGATACACGGCCACCGCGTAGAGGCCGAGAACGACCGGACCGAGCCCGTAGAGAGCTCCGCGGGCCCCCGGCGTCACGTTCAGCCTCGCATAGACCACAGTCAGGGCAAGCATGATGAAGAAGGCCGGCAGAACGAAGCAGATTCCCCCCAGCACTCCGCCCCACCAGCCGCCGCGCGCATACCCGAGAAAGATGCCGAGCTGAGTCGCGGTTGCCCCCGGCAACATGTTCGCCACCGCGAGTCCTTCGAGGAAGCGCTCCTTTGAGACCCACTGCCGTCGCTCCTGCAACTCGGCCTGCATGACACCCATGATGGCCGGGCCGCCGTACGAGGTCGCTCCGAGTCTGAAGAGTGACGCCGCGATCTCTTTCCTGTTTCCCGCGATCGTTCTGGGGGTCGTACCGGCCATGACCACCTCCTGGGCTGAAAGGGGCTCCGTCGTGCGCGCGAGTATACTTGGGGCCCAGAACTCCGAATCCTGACGTTCCTGTCAGGGAACCGTCAGGGTCCGCGGGTCTGCCTCGACACCAGGACGGCCGTCTCCCTCGGCGAGAGGCAGGATGATCCGAAAAAGGGCTCCTCCTCCCGCCTCGCTCTCGACCTCGATACGACCGCCATTCGCCTCGACGGCCCACCGGGCGATCGCCAGGCCCAGCCCCACTCCCCCGGCCTCCCTCGAGCGGGCACCATCGACGCGGTAGAACCGCTCGAAGATCCGCTGACGGTCCACCGCCTGGATTCCGGGGCCCGTATCGTGCACCTCGATCATGCCCTCGCCCGACGTCGAAAGCTTCACCACCATACGGATCGCTCCCCCGCCGGGCGTATATTTGATCGCGTTGTGCAGCACATTGATGAGGCCCTGGCGAAGAATCGCCCCGTCGCACATCGCCTTGATGTGCGACGCGGTCTCGACCTCCAAGCTCTGGCGCTTCTCCTCAGCGAGGACGTGCAGGCTGTCCGACACGTTCGTCGCCAGCTCACCCAGGTCGACGACATCGCTGCCCACCACGACCCGACCCGATTCCCCGCGTGTGAGCGTCAGCAGGTTCTCCACCAGACGGGTGAGCCGGTCGACCTCCTCGAGCATGCTCCCGATGACCTCCCGGTATTCCGCCGTGCTCGTCGACCGTTGCAGTGCTACCTCTCCCACGCTCCGCATCGCGGTCAGCGGCGTCCGCAGCTCATGCGAAGCATCCGCCGTGAAGCGCCGCAACTGCTCGAACGCGTCCTGAAGACGCGACAGCGTATCGTTGAACACTTCCGCCAATTGTCCGAACTCATCCCGTGGATTTGCGACCGGAAGCCGCTGGGTGAGCGATTCTGCGCTGATCCTCCGCGCCGTCGCGGCCATGGCGCCGACGGGCGCGAGAAGGCGTCCCGCGAGAAAGTAGCCCCCCATGACCGCCAGAGCCGTGGCGCCTGGAGCCCCCATCGTGAGAATCATCGTGAGGGTCCAGAGTGTCTGGCGCAGCGGCGCCTCATCCCGGGCCACCGTGATCCGGAGGGCACTCAGATCGCTTGTCCCAGTGCGATACGCGCCCGCTGGCGGCCAGCCAGCCGTCTGGTATACGACCTTGCCCCCGTCGACAACCTCGAAGAGTGAGATCCCCATCCGTTGATCGAGCTCAGGGAGATCCACCGGTTCCTCGCGGTACACCTTCCCGATCGAAGCCAGGTCACCGCGAATCTGATCGTCCAGGGTGGCGTATAGTCGGGCCCTTACGAAGACAAAGATGCCCACCGAGAACAGACAAATGATCAGCGCCATCACCCCCGCGTGCCAGAGAGTGAGGCGCGCGCGAACGCTCGGCGTGCTGAACCTCATCGCCGTTCGCCGCCCAGGACGAACCCGACGCCGCGCACCGTATGGAGCAGCTTGTGCCCGAATCTGTCGTCGATCTTCCGGCGCAGTCGGGCGATCGTCACATCGATCACGTTGTCGAGCGGCGTCGCGCGGGCGGTGACCTGCCAGACGTCACGCGAGAGCATCTCCCGTGAGACAACGCACTCCCGATGTCGCAGCAGATACTCCAGGACTTCAAATTCCTTCACCGTCAACTCCACCGCCTGCCCCGCCCGCCTGACCCTCCGCGTCACGACATCCATCTCGAGATCGCCCTGCTGGAGCTTCAGACTCTGCTCCGACCGGTCCCGCCGTAGCAGTGCTCGGATCCGCGCGAGCAGCTCCGGAAAGGCGAACGGTTTGACCAGGTAGTCATCGGCGCCGCTGTCCAGCCCGTGAACGCGGTCGTCGACCGTGTCCCTGGCCGTGAGGATCAGCACGGGTGTCCGGAGCCCGCGCTTACGTAATGTGGTCAGGACCTCGAGCCCGTCACGCCGCGGCAGCATCAGATCGAGCACGACCAGATCGAACGCCTCATGGTTCACAAGGAAGAAGCCCTCCTCCCCCGTTGACGCGACATGCACGTCGTAGCGCTCCGCCTCAAGGCCTTCGCGGACTGCCTTCGCCACCTTCTTCTCGTCCTCCACCACTAATATCCGCATTGCGTCCCGAGTATAGCGATGCCCCGAGACCGTCGCACCTGACACGAATGTCAGGAACTCGTCAGTGGCGCGCGTCCGACCCGGCCGCATCATGAGCGGCATGCAGCTAGATCACCATACGAAGGAGGCGCGAATGATGCGATACATCGTCAGCATCGCCGTTGTCGTCACTTGCACCGTCCTGTCACTGATCTCGTTCCCCGCCCCTGCCCAACCGGACTCCGCCATCGAGCGTGACACCCTCGCCCGGGAGTTGGCGGGGGCCTGGCTACCGCTCGAGAGCGGGCTGGTCTTGAGCTCGGTCCAGGGGACCCCGCTCTCGGCCAAGTACGAGCTCGAGGACGGCACGTTGCAACTCTCCGTGTACACGCTCAAGCCCGACGGTACCTTCTCGGAAGTCATCGTGGACTTCAGCGCGGGAATGATCGCCAGGGTCGATACGATTACCGACAGCGGAGACCTCTCAGCGGCCCAAAGCCAGAAGGCCGCGATGGCCGGCGCGAAGCGCTCGCTCGACGCAGTCACGGCGGACGCCGTGAAAGCCAGTCCCGGGTACCGCGCGGTGAGCGCTATGCCCGGCCTGAACGGAGGCCGTCCGATGGCCGAGGTGATCCTCCTGCGAGGCAACGACTGGAAGATCCTGTCCGCACCTCTGGACTGAGCCGCGCCGAATGGAAGGAGATCCCATGAAGGTCATTCTTGCGGTCTTTTCTTTGTTGGCGCCCAGCGTCTATGCAATCGCCGGGGCCCCCGATACTCCGCGGCTCGTCATCACGTCACCGGAGACACTCACCATGAAAGAAGAGCTCACGACTGCAAACCCTAAGTGGAAATTCGTCGCGGGCCGGTGGGTACACCGCGCGTCCGGTAGTCGCCAGGTGCTTGCCCAGACCGCCGAAACCCAGCCCTGGGCGGTCGCCATCCTCGAGGATCAGAAGTTCGACGACGTCGACGTCGCCGTGCGGTTCCGCCCCGTCTCTGGCAAGGAAGACGCCAGCGGCGGCCTCATCTTCCGCGCCAGGGATGGCCAGAACTATCTCCTCGCCCGGGCCAATGCACTCGAGAACAACTTCAGGCTCTACACGATGGTCGCCGGCCAGCGACGCGTCATCGCGTCAGCAAAAGTCGCCGAGCCAACACTCGGCGAGTGGCACAACATCCGCGTCGTAGCGAAGGGGACCAGAGTCCAGGCGTACCTAGACAACGCGTTGCTTCTCGATCATGACGACAAGACATTCACCGGCGGATACGTCGGTCTCTGGACCAAGGCGGACTCTGTCACCGAATTCTCAGCGCTCGAGATTACGGGTACCCCCACGAAATGACGAGCGGCCATGAGCCCCGGCCTCCGTGCAGGCCCTGTTGCCCAGTGGCCGCGTGAGGGGCGTCAGCCGGGAGAGAGAGGGCCACGGTTGGAACCCGAGCGGGCCCTGGTGTGGCCGGCGAGAACCACTGAAGCCAACCGCCTTGCTGGCGCCGATACTGCTATCCACCCTGACGAGCGAGCCCGCTGAGGAGAGGACCCTCGGCCCAGCGGTGCGTGAAGCGGTCGAGGAACGGGTTACATCCAGCGACGACCAGGATGAGGACGACGAGGACTCCAAGCACCAATGAGTTGCTCATGACGTTCTGTAGCCCTGGATGGGACCCCTCGTTAGATCGTGGAGCGATCAATCCACATACACGGGCGCGAAGCCAAGCACCGCCGACACAAAGACAATCCACGTGATACCCGCGGTAGCGAAGACCGCGATCAGCCCCATAAGGCCGTATCGGGAAGCCGCCGTCATTGAGCGGATTCGCCACACGCCACGCTGGCGCCCACCGCGAGGAGCGCGAGCACGACGACCAGTGCCAGCGCGAGGACCGAGTATCCGGGGTATGTCATCACCCGTGCGAGTGCAGCGGCAGGCCATCGTGTGCATGCGGTCCGACGCGATGGTGTTGCTCGCCGCCTTGCCCGTAGGGATCGACGTGAACCATCACGCTGCCCAGGTGCGACAGGTGGTGGAGCAGCTGGTGCCGGACATCGCGGGCAATGTCATGTCCCTCCGTCACCGACAAGCCGGGCGGCACCGTGACGCTGATGTCGGCGTGCAGCCGGTGGCCGATCCACCGCGCGCGCACGTCCGTGACCTCCTCGACCCGGGCGACGTGCTCAGCGGCGTGAGTGATCTCGTCCAGCGTCTCGGACTCCACGCCGTCCAGCATCCGCAGCAGGATGGATCGAGCCGACTGCCAGACGATCACCAGGATCGCCGCCGAGATCACGAGGCCGACGAGGGGATCGGCGAGCGGGTAGCCCGCCCACACGCCGATCGCGCCGACGAAGACTGCGAGGCTGGTCCACCCATCCACCCGGGCGTGGTAGCCGTCCGCGATCAGGGCGGCGCTGCCGATCTGCTTTCCGACCCGGATGCGGAAAATCGCGACGGCCTCATTGCCGACGAAGCCGACCACGGACGCCACCATGACCGCCCACAGGAGGCCGACCGGCTGCGGATGTACGAGCCGGGTGACCGATTCGTACGCGGCCACCAAGGCACTCGCCAAGATCGTGAGGATGATCAGGATGCCGGCAAAGTCCTCCACGCGCCCAAGGCCATAGGTGAACCGGCGGCTCCTGCCGCGACGAGCCAGCCAGAAAGCGATCCCGAGCGGGATCGCCGTCGCGGCGTCCGCGAAGTTGTGGATCGTGTCGGCGAGTAGCCCGACGCTGCCCGACAGGACTACCACCACAACCTGGATCGCCGCTGTAACGATAAGGCCCACGAAGGACCACTTCAGAGCCCACAGGCCCCGGTCGGTGGAGGCGATCGAGGGATCGACGACCCCGTGCGTGTGGCCGTGAACATGATGCGCGTGTCCACCGTGATGCTCGTCGTGGTGGTGGTCCCCGTGTCGTTTCATGGGCCCCTCCTACTCACCCATCACCAATCGGTCGGCTTCGGACCGCTCGACAGTCGTTCAGCAACCACCGGGTGCCACTTCCAGCATCTAAGGCTACCACCAATGGGAGGTCCCGGCGCTTGCGGCCGGACTTCGATATCCACCCGCCGGAGGCGTACAGCATGACTCAGGGCGCCGGCCGCCGCTCCCAGGCTCGGATCGCGGACAGGACACCCTCCGCGATCCGGCGCGGCCGCTCTCCTATGCCGCGCACCTCCTCGACCCTCCCCCGCGGGTCCACCTCGATGCCCTTCGTGCCGACCGAGACCGGCACGTCGTCGTGGGTGAGGCCTCGCAGGACGCCGTCCAGGGGCGCGCGCATTACCGCGGCGTCGACCTCGGCGATCTCCTCGCCTTGGCGGACAGCATCGGCGACTCGCGCCTTCGTGCGAAAAAGGCCGTCGAACGGGGCGTAGACGTAGCGGTCGCGAGAGTGCCCGCCGATGGCGCGGGCTCGCCGGTCAGGGGCAGCGAGGCGGCCCCGGTAATGACCGCGCCGAGCCCGTCCCAGCTGGTCTCGACCACCACGTGGGCGTGGCGGCCGACGACAAGCGCCGGGCCCAGGCCGATGGTCAGGTCGGCGTACCCGATCTGGACCTCCGGTATGGCGCGCTTGCGCATCCGCGCGTCGACGAGCACCTGATGGTCGAGCATCGCCAGCAGCGGGCGCCACCGGCGGACGTACACCGGGACCGCGTCGCGCCGGTCCAGTGCCTGCTCGACTTGCTCCATGGTGTCGGCGCGGACCGCCCGCACGCCGTCGAGCACCGCATGCCCGTCGAAGACGGCATCGGCGAACGCCATCCCACGCCGGGTCGTGGTGGGCTGCGGGTCGTCATGGACGACCACGCCGTAACCCGCTCGGAAGAGGAGCTGCGCAACGGCCGAACCAAAGCGACGCAAAGAATCAGCGCAATTAGAACACGCAGGATGCACTAAAGCGCGACCGACCAAGAATTGGATACTGAGCGCGTTTTCAGACCCGGCGCCGCCGCCTCCTACGAACGCGTGATTCGTTGCGACACGTTATCACTCGCAGTCTTACAGCCGCCGGCCTAGCTAAACAACAGTGGATCAGGACGGATCACGCCGCATGACTCCGTCCAAGTTCGGTTCGAGTCACCAAGGCGCCAGCGGTCAGGGCCTGGACAGGGCCCGAACTCGGTCGGTCAACATTGTCGTGATGGTTACGCGTGGTGGAGGATAAGGGAAGCGACCTGCTCTCCACCGCTATCACTGTAAGTGCGTGTGCTCTCAGCTTCGAGCCTCAACGCTATTGAAGGAGGCGTTACTACATGTTCCGACGACGTTGGCTACCCTCGCTTGGTGAAGTAAACCTCCCAATCCTCGCGAGTCTCTCCGTCGATGGAGCAGCGCCATACTCTTGCGTCGGCTGGTATTGCCTCTTGCCATCCAGAGCTGGTCACTCACGAGCCTGCAACAGCGGCTGTTCAAGACCGGCGGGCGCCTCATCCGGCATGCGCGGTCCTTCATCCTCCAGCTGGCCGAAAGCCACTTGACCTGGAGCCTCCTTCGGCAGATTCTCCAGCGCATCGAGCGACTCGCGTGGCATCCGACGTGATACGGAGGACCGTACAGGGATCGGCGGGAATGGGCGACGGGAGACGACTCGGCGGCGGTGTCTCTCGACGGCACGGTCTGTGACCTAACCCGGAAGCACCGGTCAGACAAGCCCCAGGGTTTGCCAGAAGCACCGCCGTCAACGTGTCGGGAAGCGTGAACGAGTTGACTGACGGGACGGTCCGCTCGGTGGACGCCGCCATGAGAGGCGGAATCGCTCCATATCGGAAATCCCGGCTAGAAGGGGATGTGGGAAGAAAGCAGTTGAGGAAAGGAGACGCACCATGCGGACTATACTCGGTTTCCTGCTTGTCAGCGTGATGATCGTGGGGTACGGTTGCGCGACGGCGCCTGCCGCCCCGCCCTCGGTGAACGTAACCGGGAACTGGGCTGGTAAGTGGCAGTACCAGAACCCGAGCAACGGCAGCGGTGACGTGCGGGGGACGTTCCAGCAGGACGGCGCGAAGCTCACTGGGAACTTCAACGTCACCGGGCCTGTCGTGAACAACGTCGCAAACATCACTGGGCTCGTCTCGGGCAACGAGATCCAGCTACAAATGCCGTCGTCAGGCCGCTTGACCGTGAACGGGAACGAGATTACCGGGTACATCAACGGGCTCAATGTCGCCAACATCACCCTGCGCAAGCAACAGTAAACGCATCGCGACCCCGGAGAGCTCATTGGATATTCGTCACGTAGCTCAGATGTCGTTGACCGACCCGAAATGGAGATGGATATGAGACGAGCGCGCAGCAATCATCCTGATTCAAAGAGTCTCTTCACCGGGCCGGGGTCACTGACTCGTATCGGCGCGCCCGCGCATTGTCGGAGACCGTTGAAGCTGTCAAAGTCGATTGGTTGCAACGGTACTGCCGAGCCGGTACGTTGCGGCCGCGTCCCCTGACAAGCCAGATCGAGTTCCCCTTCGACGAGTAGGCGGATCGGAGCCTGACAAAGCGTATCCATTTTTGCACAATCGACAGGGCCCACCCCTGACGGGTATGCTCCGGACCTGCGAGGGCCTCCGCCCCGAGCGTTGGGCGTGACCCTCCCCGATTCTCTTTCATATGTATCTTCCCTCAGCTTTCCCTCTCCGACTTCGTCGGAACACTTCGCGCTGACTCTCGTGCATTTCTGAAGGCATGTGTCCACTTCACAAACACAACGAGGCGCTAATGCTGTCTGAGGAAGGTCTCGAGATTTACGTCGAGATGAACGACGAGCTCCGGCAAACATACAAGCGGATGACCAAAGAAGAAGTCCTCGCCGATCTCGACTAGGGCAGCTGGGACGCTTGGCGCAAGTGGCAAGCCCGATCCGAGGAAGCTCTGGCTCCCAAGACACCTGAGGGATCAGGATCAGGTCCCGCCGGATAGCTGCGCGTAGAGGCGTTCATGAGGAAGTCAGCCAGTAAGCATTCTCCTAGGCGCGCTCCAAACTTGCGATCAGCGCCGCGAGATGGAGCAGGCCCAGCTCCTGCTCGAGGCCGCGCATCTGCCGGGACAGCGGCGGCTGCGTCCCGTTCAGCCGGCGGGCCGCAAAGGGACACGCTTCCGCCCTCGGCGACCGCCACGAAGTACCGCACATGCCTGAGTTCCACGGATCGACCTTATGCCGCGAGGGAATGGGTCATATACCATCTTTGTATTGGACGTGATCGATCGCGCGATGCGACCGTCTGTCACGACCGGGATTGACCACGTTCAGGCAGCTGTGTGAGGCTCGCATGAGAGCGCTTCTCATCTTCGTGATCCTGCTCGCGTTCGCGGGTTCGACGCTGGCGGAGGAAGCCATGCATGACATGAGGCTGGCGCCCGGCGCGCTGACATGGAGAGATCATCCCAACATTCCAAAGGGTGGCCAGGTCACCATCCTCGTCGGCGATCCGACGAAAACTGGTGAAGTAGTGGTCCAGCGCCTGAAGTTCCCGCCCAACTACCGCGTCCCGCCGCACATCCACCCCTACACCGAGTACGGGACGGTGATCAGCGGGAGTTTCGGGGCCGGCGTGGGCGAACAGTTCGAGAGGACAGGCGAGTTGTTGAAGCCCGGCTCATTCTGGATGCACCCGGCCAAGCATCCGCACTTTGGTTGGACGGGCGACGAAGGAGCCATCTTCCAGATTCACTTCATCGGACCAGGCGGCATCGAGTACGTCAACCTGGCCGACGACCCACGCACGAAGAATTGACCCGCTGATTCCGCATCATGCGGGAGATGCTCTAAGGACTTCCAATCCTGCGCGCGAGTCCGGACTCAGCGCGCCGCGGAATGATCCTAGATGAGGCCACGCTTCACGGCCTCTGCTACGATCCCCGTTCGCGACCGAACCGCGAGCTTGTCACGAATCTTCGTGAGGCGATCCTTGACCGTGTGAGGACTGAGGTGAACTCGCTCCGCGATGTCCTTGATCGTGTGACCCTCCGACAGGTGACGCACGATTCTGACCTCCAGATCGGACAGCGTCGCGGCGCGCGCGGCAAGCGTCCGGCCTGGTTCGGCACCCGACTCCGGCGCGGTCACCCGCGCGACGAGTGAGCCGGTGATCTTGGGATCCAGCACCGTGTGGCCGCGGTGAACGGACCGGATGGCACTCTTGAGCTCGGCAAGCTCAATGTCCTTGACGATGTACCCTTTCGCGCCGGCCGCCAAGCTCTGGAGCACTAGCCCCTCCTGCGTGTAACTCGTGAGCATCACGACCGCGATGTCCGGCGAAACGCTGAGGACACGGCGACAGACTTCCGGACCGTCCATGTTCGTGAGCTTCACATCCAGCAGGATGACATCCGGATGATGCTCGTGCGCGATCCGCACGGCGTCCTCACCCGTCCCGGCTTCCCCGACGACCACCATGTCTGCTTCGGTCTCGAGCAAGCAGCGGAGCCCGTACCGGACCATCTCGTGGTCATCTACAAGGACCAAGCGGATCTTGTCCATAGGGTTCATGGCACCGGGAGATGCCCTCCCACGCCGGACAGTGAGGGGCTCACGCCACCCTCCTTGTGGCTCCATCGCGACAATGGTCAGATCTCTTCATGGCCGATCTTTGGGTCAGGCCAAGCGGCCCTGAGCGCGTGACGGCACATTCTAGCTTGCCCGTACGCCGTTGAGACCCTGAAAGCTCAAGAGACAAGCAGCCGTTCGTCTATCCGATGACCCCCGAAGAGGGGTCATCGTCCAAGGCTTCAGGCGAAGAGCCCTCGTCGTCGCCGAAGGCCGCCAGCGACGGTGAACGCGGTCCTGCTGAAGCCATTCACCGTGGATCATCTCAGCGAGATCGTGAGACCCACGCTGGAGAGACCATGAGATCGCCACGAATTCGCGAAAGCGGAGACAATGGCCGAACGGCAGTGGTATTGTCGTGGCCGGGGAACGCGGACTGCGGCGGTGGATGAGTCCTTGCCGCTTCAGGTCCGCTGAGGGAGTTCACGCCCTAGCGTGCCGTCCAGCGAGGGGAACTGCCTTTGAAACTTAGGTCCCACCTCACCCTGATCGTGTTCGGGACTCTCCTGCCGGTCCTCGTCCTGACTGTGGTGCTCATCGTCCTCTACCACACCCAGATGCGCCGGGTCACAGAAGTCAGCCTCGAGGACAACGCGCGGGCGCTCGCGTCCGGAGTGGATCGGGAATTGGATGCCTCGATCGGGGCCCTTCAGGTCCTCGCCGCGTCCGATGCCCTCCGGGTCGGCAATCTGCGGGAGTTTGACCGCGTGGCTCGTACCGTCCTGGCCGGTCAGCGCCGATGGACGAACCTCGGGCTGTACGATCTGACCGGACAGCAGCTCGTCAGCCTCCTCGTTCCGTTCGGAACGCCCTTGCAAGCAACGGGAGACGTCGAGCTGGTTGGGCGAGTGGTCGGGTCTCGCACGGCGGCGATCTCAAATCTCTACCAGGGGCGCCAATCCGGGAAGCTCCTCGTCCGGGTCGCCGTGCCGGTTCAGGCTGGCCGCACCCTGCGCTATGTGCTCGCCGCGAGCATCGATCCCGCCTCGCTGACTGAGCTGCTGACGCAGGCCTCCCTTCCCAGCGGGTCGCTGGTGGCGTTGATCGATCGGAACTACGTGATTGTCGCCCGCTCGCGCGCGGCAGAGCAGTTCGTGGGCCAACCGGCAACTCCCGACTTTGTCGCCCAGGCCAGTCGGATGAACCAGGGCTTCTTTCGCGCCCAGACGAAGGAAGGAGCGACCGCGTATGCCGCGATCAGCCGCTCCCGCCTGTCAGGATGGACGATTGCCCTCGGCGTCCCTGAGGCCGTCGTCGATGGCCCCCTCCGCGCGTCCCTCTGGTTCCTGACAGGGGCCGCGGCGCTCACGGTGCTGATTGGGACCACGCTGGCGCTCATCGTCGGCCGCCGGCTCGAACGGCCGATGCTCGGACTAGTCCGCGCCGCTCCGCGGCTGGTCAAAGGGGAGGTGATTACCCTGCCTCGGTCGTCGGTCACGGAGCTGCAGGCGGTGGGAGTAGCCGTGGAGACTGCGAGTCGAGAGCTGATCCACGGCCAGCAGGCCGCCGCCGCCCTCGCGCGGGTGAGCCAAGCGTTCACTGACATCCCAGACGTCGCAGCCGTGGGTCGGCAGATCGTCGAGAACGTCTCCCCCATCTTCAACGCGGCGTCCGCCAACCTGCGCTTACTGAGTCCGGACGGCTCGCTTCGGACCGTCGTCCGACACCATGCGACGGCCACCCGCGAACTCGACGCTGACGTCATGCCTCCCGGAATGGGCATCACGGGGGCCGCAGTCAGTGTCGGGACCCCCTTGCAAACCCCTAACATGCTTGAGGATGATCTCATTCAGTTGACGGACGGGGTGCGCCGCTTGCTGGTCGACTCGGGGGTCGTCGCGTGGCTGGCGGTCCCGCTCCGGGTCAACGGCAAGACCATCGGGGCGCTGGCGATCGGCGACCGAGCCGGACGCCACTTCTCGCCCGCGGAGGTGACGCTGCTCCAGACCTTCGCGGACCAGGCCGCGCTCGCCCTGCGGCAGGCCCAGCTCTTCGAGGAATCGGAACAGCGCCGGCGGACCGCCGAGGCCTTGGCGGAGGTGGGGCGGCTGATCTCGGAGACGCTCGATCCGCGGCTCGTCGGCACGCGCATCGTCGACAGTGTGCAAACCCTGTTGGCCGCACGGTCCGCGATCCTGTACTTGCTCGACCCGTCGACCAGGGCCCTCACCGCCCACACCATCTCGACCGAGATGGGACCCGTCTTTGACTGGACGCCGCGCCTCGAGCCTGGCGTGGGCATTGCGGCGCTCGCGCTGGATCAGCGATGCCCGATGATGACGCCGGATGTGCTCGCGGATGCGCGACTCACCTACCCACCCGAGATGACCGCCCGGATCGCGCCGTCAGCCCATCGCGCGCTCCTCGCCGTCCCGCTCCGGCTGCAAGATCGCATCCTCGGTGCCCTCGTCGTGGCAGACGCGACGGGGCGGGTCTATGACGCGCACGACGCGCAGCTCGCGGAGGCGTTCGCGGCGCAAGCTACGATCGCCCTGGACAATGCCGGCCTCCATCAGGACCTGCAGCGCGCCTACGACGACCTCGCGCATGCCCAAGCGCAACTTGCGCAGGCACAGAAGATGGAGGCGATCGGGCATCTCGCGGGCGGCATTGCCCACGAGTTTAACAACCTACTCACGGTGATTCTCGGACGCGTTGCGCTGCTCCTCGATCAGTTTTCATCCGACCATCCCGTCCGCTCAAGCCTCGCGTCGGTCCAGAAGGCCTCGGAGCGTGCCGCGACGTTGACGCGGCAACTCCTCGCGTTCAGTCGTAGGCAGGTGCTGCAGCCGACTCTGGTCAACATCAACCGCATCGTGACGGACATGCTCCCGATGTTGCGGTCCCTGCTCGGCGAGAGCGTCGAGGTCGTGGCCGTCCTCGAGGTCGCCCCCGTGTTGGTGAGGGGCGATCAGGCCCAACTGGAGCAGGTCCTCGCGAACCTTGCCGTCAATGCGCGCGACGCGATGCCGCAGGGTGGGCGGTGCACCATTCGAGTTGCCGCAGTGAATCTGGACGCGGAAGCGGTGGCTCAGTACCCCGATCTTCGTCCCGGACCGTATGCACGGCTCGCCGTAACGGACACGGGGCACGGGATGAGCCCGGAAGTGCAGGCTCGGGTCTTCGACCCGTTCTTCACGACCAAAGGCGTAGGGAAGGGCACGGGTCTGGGGCTCTCCATGGCGCATGGGCTGGTCGCCCAGCATGGCGGCACCATTGTGGTGGAGAGCGGGGAAGGTCTGGGGAGCACCTTCACGATTTATTTGCCTCAGGCCACACCGGGGTCCAGCGCCGGGACGGTCTAAGTCCGCCCCCGGATACTTTCAGGTCAGTTTCCACCGAAGTCCAAGTTCGTTCACGGTTCGGTGGGCGATCCACACCAACTCCCGATCTCGTCCGCGGGACGCACAATGAGGCGCATCTGGCAGGCGCCGTCAAGGATCCATCACGTGTGGCACTCCATCCGCTCCCAGCCCGAGGTGTCGCCTCGCCGCCGGACGGCCTCTCTCGCTTCCCTTCACTCCTTGGCCGGTCTCGGGCACGTACCCGCCGTCCGGACCCGCAGTAGTACGTGGCGCACCTCATCCAATGTCTCCGGGGTGACCGGTCCTGCGACCGTCTGGCACGCCAGCCCCTTCGCGTCGAGGATGGTGGTAGAGACATCGGCATCGGGCAGATCGTAGGCATGGACGAGATCCCCCTTCCAGTCCACCAAGATCGCAATGTCCGACGGCACGACCTGTTGGAGCCGCTGGTTCACCTCGGCTTCCGTTTTCTGGCCCTGGGCACTGCGGGCATCGAGGCCTCGTACCACGACGACGGCGCCGGGCACCTGCTTCCGGATCCCGTCCTCCCAAGCCTTCATGCGCCGCATGCCGTCCGCCTTGCCGTAGATCAGCACCACCGCCTGGCCGTGGTGCTGTCCGGGCCCATCCGTCTTGCCAAACTGGTCCTTCAGGAGGATCTCGCGCCGGCTCTCCTGCCCTTGGGCGGCGCCAGCTATGACAAGTGCGATCGCGACCACGGCCCCCGCGAGGAGCAGACTGCCCGGCCGCGGGACGCCCGGCGCGCCAGGTCGGCCGAGCGGCTGAAACAGCAGCAGCGAGAGCGGCAAGAGGACGAACTGACTAATCAGGCCGAGAAGGAACGCGGCCCCGGCAAGGACGGCAAAGTGCACGGTTGGCACGAACGAGCTGAAGACCCCGACCCAGAACCCCACCGCGAGCGTGACCGTCGAGAACACCACCGCCCGCCCTGACGCACGGACCATCGCGTCGAGTGCCATCACGTAGTTTGCCTCCCGGAGAAATGCGTCCCGAAATGGGGCCAGCAGATAGATCGAGTTGTCCACGATCGTGCCGATCACCACGCTCGCGATCATGGCCGTGGGCACCGAGAGGGCGATGCCACTCCACCCCATCAGGCCGTAGACCATGAGGACCGGCGCCCCGTTAGGGATGGCGCACAGGAGTCCGAGGCGAACGGAACGGAACTGGGCGGCCATCACCCCGAGAATGAGGACGAGCGCAACGGCGAGCCCCTGGACCTGGTGTCGGACGAGCGTCGTGGACATGTTGGAGAAGACAACGAAGTTACCCGTCAGACTCACGTCAGGCAGCCCGACGCGGTATGCCGCCTCGCGGATCTGGGCGAACAATGCCTGGGACGTTCCTGTGTCCAGGGCCGGGACCCGGGCGTTGATGCGGAGCGTCGCATGGCCCTCCGTCCCATCGGCCAGAAACCGATGGAGGTCGGCCGGCGCCTCCTTGCCGAGCGCTACGACGAAGTCGGCGACATCGGCCGGCGCATCTGGACCATCGGGAAGATGCGCATAGGCATCGTTGCCCCGGTGCATGGCGCGGTTGACCCGAGCAAGCAGATCGGGAAGACCGGTCACTTTCCGGACCCCGGGGAGCCCACGGATCGCATCCTCGAGTCGTGCCACCCTGTCCAGAATCTCCGGAGTGGGCCCCGGGTCTGCCGGGACGACGATCTCGACTGAGTTCACACCGGTCAGGTGCGCGTCGATGAACCGCGTCGCCGCCGCCAGGGGACTCGCGTAACGGAGGGAGCGGACGAGATCTGTTTCGACGTGGATCTGGACGACGCCGAGGATCGACAGCACGAGAAGGACGCCGACCGCCAACGCCGTCGGCGTGCGGTACCGAGCGACCCACCGTACCACCCCCGAGAGCCACCGCTCGACCGGCCCGGCCTCGAACGCGTGGATGACCCGAGGAGGAAGATCAGGCAGACAGGCCAAGAGCAGCGGCGTGAGCGCGATGGTGAGACCGTAACCGATCATGATGCCCAGGGCAGTAAACAGGCCGAAGTCCCGAATGGCTGGGATCGGCAGCGTAAGGAGCGAGGCGAACCCGATGGCAGCCGTGAGGGCCGCGTTGAAGCACGGGGTGCGCATCCGACGATGGGCCTGTTCGAGAGCAGCGGGCCGAGACAGCCCGTGCGCGCGAGCGATGAGGTACTGATTGAGGAGCTGGATGGTCCCCTCGAGTGACATCACGAGGATGACCGGCGTCATGAGCGAGGTGACCGGGTTCAAGGCCCGCCCCGCGAGTCCGAAGACCCCCAGCGTCCAGACCAGGGCGAGGGTGACGGTCGTCAGGGGTACGAGCATCCCGACCGGATGCCGATACAGCGCCGCCGTCATCGCGGCCAGGATCAAGAACACGAGCGGGACGAAGATCATCTGGTCGCGCGCGATGTACGTGGCCACGTCCGCCTTCTCGACCGGAATCCCAGCAACGAACGCCGCCGACCCGAGCCCGGCCTGGCCCGCCAGGCGTCGGAGTTCGGCCACGACGTGATCCCGCGAATCCGCCACTCCTCGCGCTCCCTCGAGCTCGACCAGAACCGACGCCGTGCGGGCATCCTTGGCGACGAGAAGGCCACCGAAGAGCGGATGCGAGCCCAGCCGGGCGCCCAGGGCCTCGGGGGATAGCTTGCCAGCCACCACCTGCGCGTACGGAATGACCGGAACCGGACCGAGCTCGTCCCCGTCCAGATCCCGCACGTTGGTCGGGGACAGGACGCGGGCCACGTAGGGTAAGGCGGCGACGCGCCGAGTGAGCTGATCGAGCCGATCGAGCGATTCCCTCGAGAACAGCCGGTCGGAGTGGAACGCGAGGACGACGATCTCGTCCGAGCCGAAGCGGGCCTGGAACGCCTGAAGGCGAGCCAGATCGCCGGGGCCCGACGGGATCATCGACTCCACCCCAGGGTCGATGCGAAGCGTCAGCGCTGACCCCCCCAGCACCGCGCTCACCGCGCCCACGATCAGCAGGGCCAGGGCTCGCCGCCTCAACAGGAACGAGATCAACCGGAGTGCCGCCAAGACCCCTCAGACATACGCGCGCTCCGCCTTCCGGATGCCCCGGTACCGCGCGAAGGCCTTCCGCTCGTCCTCGAGCCCCACCAGTGATCGGAATGAGCTGCCCCGAAACGTATGCGCCATCATTCTGATGCCGTAGCGCATCGCGAAGCCCGGGCTGTGGAGCAACGCGGTCGGCAAGTGGCGGAGCTTCATCCAACGTTCCGCTCGCCACCGGAGAAACTCGATCTCCTCGGCGGCGAGGTGCTCACTGCGTACGACCGCCGTGGTCCCGTCGTATTCCTGGACGTCCTCGCTGACGATCAGCCCCCGCTCGCGAAAGTCCTTGGTCATCGGCGTTCGCGGGTACGGGGTGGGGTGCTGGATGTACGGGTAGTCCACGTACCGGCGCGCGAACTCCAGGTTCGCCTCGATCGATTCGCGTGTGTCGTCCGGATTCCCCACGATCAAACCGCCCACCACATACATCTTGTGCCGGTGAAGGTGGGTGATCGCCTGGATCGTAGTGCCGGCTGCCTCGCGACTGCCCTCGCGCCCGATGTTCTTGGCGCGCGCACGCAGGAACTCGAGATCGCGCTCGAGGATATTCTCGATCCCCAAAAATACGTAGCGGAATCCCGCTTGACGCATCACCGGCGCAAGGGTCGCGCCGTGGCTGGCGACGGCCGACGTCATCGCCTGCACGATGTACTCCAGGCCGTTGAGCCGAGCCGCAATGATGGCCCGGCATAACGCTTCGAACCGTCTGGCATTGAGCGTGATGTTGTCGTCGACCAGGAAGATGGTTTGCGCCCCATGGGCCTGCGCATCGCTGATGTCAGCCAGGACCCGATCGAAGGTATACGTGTGGAAATTGCGCCCGCGCATCTCGACGATCGAGCAGAAGCTGCAGTCGAACGTGCACCCTCGGGACGTCTCCACGACGTCCACCTGCCGGCCCACCATGGTATAGCCCGAGAGAACGCGGGCATCCCGATTGGGCGGCTTGATCTGACTGCCTTCCAAACCTGTTACGGGACGGTCGGGATTGTGGAGAAAGCCGCCATTCGCACCATAGGACAGACCCGGAATGTGCGCGTAGTCGGAATGCCCCTCGACCGCCCGGATCAGGTCACGGAAGGTCATCTCCCCTTCGCCCCGAACCAGGAAATCTGGCGCCTCAAGAACGCTCGTGTACGCCTCGGGCGCCAAACTCGGATCATAGCCACCCACGACGATCCGGATCTGCGGGCGGAGCGTGCGGAGTAACGCGATGAGCCTCAATGCGGTTCGTCGTTGGAAGGTCATCACTGACAGCCCGACCACATCGGGCTCGAGCTCTCGGACGAGGCGTTGCACCGTCTCTCGGACGCGCGACTGGACCAGAATCAAATCGGCGATGGCGACGCGATGGTGCGCATCGAGGTTCCCGGCGAGCGATGCGAGCGCGCCGTTGGGCATTCGAATCGCCAACGAGGGCATGTGCTCGAACGAGTCCGGCATGGAGAGCAGAAGCACTTGCATGGGACTTCTCCCCGGCAGGCAGTCAGATCCCGCTAGTCTCGGTCGCTTCGGCGCGTGACATCGCCGGCGGGCCTTGGCGACAATCCGAAATTCAGGCAGAGAAGCCTTGGGGCGCGAGCCTCCAAGCCTTCGCAAATTTGCTGGCAAACGTCTGGTAGCCGATGATGAACGTCAGCTCCACGATCTCTGCCTCGGTAAAATGTTCCCGCACCTGCGCCAGGCACTCTTCGGACATCTCGAGGTCGTCGCGGGTAGTCCGCTCACAAAAGTGGAGCGCGGCCCGCTCCCGCTCACTGAAGCGTGAGCTCGCTTGGAATGTCAGGACATCGGCGAGTTTCTCCGCCGGGACTCCCATCTTCACGCCGACGGCGTGACGGATGTCCATTCAGTACGGCACGCCGTACAGGGCGGCCACCTGGACATTGAGCAGGGCGCGAAGCGGAGCGTCGATCTTCCCGAACCACTCGATGGCGCCATAGAGACCCCCAATTCCAAGCATGAGCGGGAGCCGATGTGCCATGAGGCGCTCGGGAGTCGGCACCTGACCGAACATCCGCTCCCCGATCTTGAAAAATGTCCGAGTTAGCAGGCCGGGTCGTTTGATCTGCGCGATGTGTGCCATATGCACCTCCCGTGAACGATTGATGCGCCGGTTCGCCACGATGGTCCGAGAGCGCCGAGTGCGCCCTTAACGGCTCGGCGGAGCCGGGGGCCCCGCCGGTGCAGCCGGGACCCATATCCAGACATAGGCAACCGTTACGCCATCACCCTGCAAGTGGTAGCAGCCGCTGGTGTAGCAGACTTCCCGCTGTATCGAGGGCGCCACGGGGACCTGTGTCTGCGATTCGTAGACGGGCGCAGGTGCGTAGACCGGGTAACCGGGGTACGCCGCGTATGGATAGGCATAGTACGGATACGCGAACGCTGAGCCGACGAAGATCCCACCGACAAAGGCGGGGCCGAAACAGCAGCCAAAGCGATGGAACCCGTCGTGATGGAACCCACCGTGACGGAACCCGTCGTGATGGAACCCACCCTGAAAGCCACCGCCGGGCCCTCTCCCGGCAGAGACCGGAGCGGCGAGGGAAAGGGACAGCGTAGTTACGAGCACCAGACTGAGGATCTTCTTCATGACCGGCTCCTTCTCGACAGGAAGGTCAGCCCACCGACGCGGCTTACCGTTGCATTGTAACGCTCCGGTCGGTGCCATGGTTCCCGGTTCTTACCTTCTCGGGGGCCTCTTCGACCGCGAGAGTGACCGACCCTCGGCCGATTGATCGTCGGACAAGCCCACCCAGCGGGTCTTACCACCGATCTCCTGAGCGCTGGCCTCGCCACACGCCTCGGCACCCTGCCCCTCCTCGGCCAGATCCTGACCATCCTGCTGTTCGTCACCCGCAGCCTGGCACGAGCACCTCGTCTGGTGCGCGATCTTGCTCTTCCTACTGACTCGGGGGCAGGGGCCGACTGGATCGCGCACATCGCCCACACGCTCGTCGAGTCGGCACGTGTGAACATCACGCTTGGCAACGTCCGCGACTCGCGGGACATGGGCGTCTCTGCCCTCACGCGGCAGGCCCGCAGCGAACCAGTCGGCCCTCCCGGCCTGATAGCGGTGGACGTTAGTGAACCCGAGCGTGGCGAGCCGCGACGCGGCCCGTGCGCTCGTGTCGCACTGGTAGTCATGGCAGTAGGAAATGACGGGACTGCGCGAGCCGAGCCGCTTTGGGGCCGCTCGATCCAGGTTCTTCAGCGGGATGTTGATCGCACCGGGAAGGTGTTCCGCGTCGTATTCCCTCGCTCCGAGGACATCAACCAGTTGAGTGCCCTGGTGGACGAGTTGCTGGACGGCGTGACGGTCGATCCGAACTCTTCAGGGATGCGCGAAAGCCGAGACGATCTACGGCCTCGATCACACCCTTCAGCCCTTCCAGGGCCTTCTTGACCCCACGGGGCAGGCACCTCAGGTCATCCCATCCACCGCGAGGACCGCCGTCGAAGCAGATGCTAGTGCGGGATCGGCACCCACCAGCAGCCCGAGGAGCAGCACCAGGACAGACGCCCTTCGGCTCATCGGGTCCCTCCCATGTTGTGGCCGGCGTGGGGCTGGTCGCCGCTCATGACGTGCGCCAGCAGGTCGGAGGTGAATTCGGGGAACCGGTCGAGCCCGATGGCCGTGGCGACGACGAGGCTCGCCAGGATCAGATTCGGTGTTTTTCCAGGGGCTTCGGCGCTCCGGCAAGGTATTCCTTCCGACCTGCGGCAAGACTGTGGGTAGAGTCACACCCTGGACCTAAGGTCCAATAGCCACCCGGGATCTCGAAGCCTAGACTGGGCGGCAACGATGGGGATCCGGCGCAGCCACGGGAAGAACAAGAAGAGCAACCGGCCCACCGACGCTACCACCGTCGAGCGGCAGGACATCCTGCGCCGGGCGGCCAACGTGCGCAGCCGATTCGACAGCACGCGCCGCGGGCCCGGAGCGGGAACGGAGGGTACGGCCGGCGACACCGCCCCGACCCACGATGCACCCTCCGTCCCGAGGGCCCCCGCTGCGCCTACCGGAACGTGACCCGTTGGTGACGGCGGCAAGGGATCCTCTGATGGCGCCCCCCGAACCTCAAAGTCGAGCTTCGTTCTGGGTGGGCGGCATCCTGATCCTGCTGAGCTTCGGCATCTATCCGGCGTATCCCCTGGTGCCCTTCCTGCCGATCTCGCTCTGGCAGAAGGGGGGAGTCGGGATCGCGTTGGTGACAATGAGCTGGGCGATGTTCTTGGCGGGGGCCGCGCTCGCGGGCAAGAAAGGCGTGGCTTACCTCAAGCGCCGCCTGTTCTCACAGAGGGCGCCGGCATAGTCGCCGCTCACTTCTTGTACAGCTCGTAGACCGCCCCAACTCCCGCGATCCCTCTCTCCCGATCGGTGTCTTCTCGAGGGCCGCGACTCGTTCGCGGAATTGCGTGCGTCTCGATCTGCTTGGTCCGCAGCTTCGCCATGAGGTCGGGGAAGGACGACGTGCGGATGATCGTGTTGAACTGGCTCCGGTAGTTCGACACCAGGCTCACCCCGTCCAGAACCACGTCGTACACCACCCACCGCGAGTCGCGCTTGCGCAGGCGGTAGTCGATGGGGATCTCCAGTAGCCGGTTGGTCGTGATGCGGGATCGCACCTGCGCGTACGGGTCGCCGACCGACTCTCCCGCGAAGGTGATGGTCTCCCCGGCGTAGTTCTCGATGGTCGTCAGATACGAGCGCTCGAGGAGGTCCGTGAAGAGGCGGACGAACTCCTCCCGCTCCGTGACCGAGCGATCCTTCCAATGCCGGGCCAGGGTCAAACGAGCCATCTCGTCGAAGTCGAACAGCCCCTGGGCGATCCGCCGGATCTCAGCCCGCCGCTGGCTACCGCCGCTCGCACCCGGGTACGGGGCCTGGACGATGGTCAGCACGCGAGAAACGGACGCCCGCACGACCTCGAGGGGCCCGATCTGCTCGGCCGCGACCTTCGGTTGCGCGCCGGCAGGTCGCGCGTCGATCGCGAGCGCCGCCACCGTCAAAATCCCGAGTACCACCCGGCAAGAGGGCTTCATCCAATCACTCTAGGGGAAGCGCTCGGCCCCGCCTATTGGACCTTGGTCGAACATCCGTGTCGCGCCGGACGCGTTGGACCAACGTCCACTAGGCGGGCCCTCAACCGCCTGCTACCGTCACGGCTAGAGAATCGACACGGGAGGAATCCATGCATTTCATACTGTTCATCGTGATCGGGTTGATCGCAGGCGCGCTGGCGGGACGTGTGGTCAGCGGCCACGGGTACGGCCTACTGGGAGACATCGTGGTCGGGGTCGTCGGCGCCTTCGTGGGCGGCTGGGTCTTCGCCGCTTTCCTCGGCGTCGGGGGCGGAGGCTTCTTCATCAGCCTCTTCATGGCATTCGTCGGGGCGCTGGCCCTGCTCTGGCTGCTCCGGCTGCTCGTCCCGGGCCGGGCCTAGAGTACTTCGGCGAAACTGATCACCACCCCCTGGGGATCCGAGATCTCGAAGTAGCGCTCGCCCCACTCGGCATCCCTGGGCGCGGTGGGTCGGAGCCCTCTTTCCACGAAATGCCGGTGGAGGGCGTCTACCCCGCGAACCCGAAGGATGATCCGACTCCAGGGATTGGCGCCGCCGGTTGGCTCCTGCCGAAGGTTGATGACACTCTCGCCGGCCCGCAAGCTCGTGAAGGAGGCACCGGGCCCTCCGTACGATACGGAGAGTCCGAGCGCTTCATAGAAGGCGACCGAGTCGGCCATCTCGACGACCGCCACCGTCACGGCGCTGATATGCTCGATGGACCACATCGCAGGGTTCTCCCCTTTCCGCTCGCGCTCACTCTAGCCTTCACCAGGCCGCTCGCCCATTGGACCTAGGCCCCATAGATACGCGGGTTGATCGTGACTTAGACTTTCCTGGTGGGACCGTCGCCCTCGGCGCGGTCAGAAAAGGAGCTCCGATGATGAACCGACTGGGATTGGTCTTGGCGTGCGCGTTCATGCTCACGCTGCTCGCATCCGGATTCGCCCTCGCCGCCGACGACTCGAAGGTGAAGGCCGCCACCGAGCAGGTCGAGCGCGGGGCGAAGAAGATCCCCGACGGCAAGATCGGGGAAGGCGTTGGAGAGACGGCCAAGGGCATCGGCAACACGGTCACCGACGACGCCAAGGACGGCGCGGTCAGCTTCGGCCACAGCGTCAAGGGGTTCTTCGCGAACCTCTTCTCGAAGTGACGCCCGTGATCCGGGTGCTGGGGCTCCTCCTGGCCGCGGCCCTCTCGAGGGTCGGAGCCCTGCCCGAAATCCTCTGCGGCTGTACGGACGTGCTGAAGAACTTCGCCTGAGGACTAGGCGCGTCGCACCGTCGGGTTCTGCAGCTCGAGGAGATCGTGCGCGCGGACCGCGATGGCGCTCTTCACCTCGGGCTGCGCGGGCACGATGTAGAAGCGCCCATCGCGGATCCCCCGGACGACCTGCTCCGCCACCTCGGAGGGCGGATAGCCGCCGGCCAGCCGGTCACCCAGGCTCTGCCCGAAGGCCTGCGCCATCGGCCCCGCCTTGCCTTCCTCGGCGAGCGCCTCCGGCCGGTTGCGCGACGACCGCATGATGTTCGTGTCGATCAGCCCGGGGCAGACCACCGACACCCCGATCGGAGAGCCGGTGACCTGGGCCTCCTTGTACATGGACTCCGACAGCGCGACCACGCCGTGCTTGGTCACGTCGTACACCGACATGAACGGAGACGTGGTGAGCCCCGCCATCGACGCGGTGTTGACGATGTGCCCCTCGTCGCCCCCGGCGAGCATGCGGGGCAGGAAGGCGCGCACCCCGTGGATCACGCCCCACAGGTTCACGTCGATGACCCACTGCCAGTCCGCCAGCGTGTGCTCTTGCACCGCGCCGATCACGGCCACCCCCGCGTTGTTGCAGAGCACGTGCGTCGCGCCGAAGGCGGCGTAGGTCTCGCGGGCCAGGCGCTCCACGTCGTCGGGCCTGGAGACGTCCACCCGCAGATCCCGGGTCGCGGGCGCCTTCTGCCGCACCGCCGCCGCGGCGGTCGCGAGCGGTCCGGCCTCGATATCGGCCATCACCACCTTCATGCCCTCGGACGCGAAGCGCTCCGCGAGCGCGAGCCCGATCCCGCTCGCCGCGCCGGTGACCACCGCGACCTTCCCGGCGAGATTCTTCACGGGTGCTCTCCCTTGCCCACCGACAGGCCGGACGACGCAGCGAGCTCCGCCCAGAGGCGGGCCAGATCATCCGGCCTCACCGGCTCCTGGTCCGTCCGCGCCGTGATCCGTGTATAGAGCGCCCGGCGGACGTACGCCCGGTACGGCGCGGGCAACGTCATGAGCAGCGCGACGAACGCATCCTGCAACTCGGGCGGCCAGCGTCGCTCGTGGGCGTCGCGGGCCGCGCCGAAGTCGAACGGGCCGAGCGGGCCGGCGGCGGCGCGGCACTCAGCCCGCAGCGCACTCGTCGCCGCCGGGTCGATGGCGCCGTCCGCCATCACCACGCCGTACGCCGCGCGCGCGTGCGCCAGCGTCACGAGGCCGGCCTCCACGTCGGCGGCCACCGCCTCGACCGGGCGCTCCAGCGGATCGCCGTTCCCGCCGCCGCCGGGCGTCCGCATGCTCAGCACGTCGCCCGGCTCCAGCGCGAGCAGGTCGATCTTCGGCAGCGCGCGCTCGCCCGGCGTCCCCGGGTTGAGCACGGCGCGGCCGGTGACCCCGGCGCGGCCGCCGGCCACGCCCCAGGGGGCGAAGCGAAGCCGCTCCATCCCGCGTGCGGTGACCTGTCCCTCGGGCCGGAACACCTGCATGTCGAGCCGCACCGCGTGCCCGCCGCGCCAGCGCCCCGGACCGGCGGAGTCGGCGACGAGATGGAAGCGCCGGATGAGGATGGCGGGCACCTCGACCTCGAGGGTCTCCACCGGGGTGGTCTTGAGGAAGCCGAGCGAGGCGTCGCAGCCGTTGATCCCGTCGCGCCCGGGCCGCCCGCCGCCACCGCCGATCATCGGCTCGATCACGGTCACGTGGCGCCGGCCCGCCTCGAGGTCCGGCAGCGCGAGCGCGACCATGCACCCCTGGCCGCCGCTCGCGGCCGGGATCTCATGAGGCAGGGCTCGGGCCAGCGCGCCCAGCACCGCGTCGTAGACGCGCAGCACGGTCGCGTAGCGCACGCCGCAGGCCGCGGGGAACTGCGGGTTCACCACCGATCCGACCGGCAGCGTCATCCGGATCGGCCGGAGCACGCCCGCGTTCAGCGGGATGCCGGGATCCTTGGTGATGAAGTAGTTGAACAGCGCGATCGCCATGAACGGGTGGGCGCGCCCCCCGGTCGGGACGTTGAGGGCGGAGCCCACCTGCACGTCGCTGCCGGTGAAATCCAGGTGGATCTCGCCGTCGCCCACCGTCATCGCGACCTTCAACCGGATCGGGATGTCGGAGACCACGTCGTCCTCGATGAAGTCGCAGAACTCGTAGCGGCCGCGGGGCATCCGCCGGATCAGCGCTTCGACCTTCCGCGCGGTGTAGTCGATGAGATCGTCCATGCCCTTCAGGACGGTGTCGACGCCGAAGCGGGTGATCAGCGAGTGCACCCGCCGCTCGCCGGTCACCAGGCCGGCCACCAGAGCCTGGAGATCGCCCCAGTTCTGCTCGGGGATGCGGCAGTTGGCCAGGATCACGTCGAGGAGGTCCCGGTTCGGCGCGCCGCGCACGAACAGCTTCTTCGGCGGCAGGCGGAGCCCCTCCTGGAAGATCTCGGTCGCCCGCGGCGAGATGCTGGCCGGCACCAGCCCGCCGATGTCCGAGCAGTGGAGGAAGCCGGCGCCGTGGCCCACGAGCCGCCCCTCCCAGAAGATCGGGCGCACCAGGTGCAGGTCGGGCAGATGAGTCGCGGCGGCCGCGGAGCCGTAGGGATCATTCGTGATCACCACGTCGCCCGGCTCGAGCGGGCCCACCGCCTCGAGCGTCCGCGCGTAGTTGATCCCGGCCATGCTCGCCACGCCGAGCTCGACCGGATAGGCGAAGAAGTCCCCGGCCGGAGTGATGAGGCCGCAGGTGAAGTCGGCGGTCTCCTTCACGAACGTGGTGTGCGCGGTGCGCTCCACCGCGTAGGCCATGTCCTCCACCGCGCCGTGCAGGTAGTTCCGGAGGAGCTCGAGGGTCAGGGCATCGAGACGCATGACGCCTCCCGTCGAATGAGGAGATTGCCGAACCGATCGACCATCGCGACGTCGCCGGCCGGGACGAGCACGGTGGTGTCCGCCTGCTCGACGATGGCCGGGCCGACCACGCGATCGCCCCCGCCCAGGCTCGCGCGCTCGTAGACCTGGGCCTGGGCGGGGCGGCCGTCGAGCCAGACCCGGCGGACGCCCGTCGGCACGGCCCCGGTGCCGGCGGCCACCTCGACGAGCGGGATCCGTGGCCTCACGCCGCGGAGCTGGACCCGGAGATTCACCACCTCGACCGGGGCGTGGGGATCGGCGTGGCCGAACACGCGCTCGTGCGCCCGGTGGAACGCCTCGAGCAGCCGGCGTCGCTCGTCCGCCGCGAGCCACTCCGGCTCGACCGGCACCTCGATCTCGTAGGACTGGCCAACGTAGCGCATGTCCGCGCCGTGCCGGAAGGCGACGCTCTCGACCGCGATGCGGTGCTCGTCGACCCACGCGAGCAGCAGGGCCTCGAGCGCCCGCTGCCCCCGGGCGAGTGTGGGCAGATCGAGCGCGTCGAGACGGTCGTGCACCGTGCGCACCGCGTCGTTCAGGATGTCGGTGGTGATGGCGCCGAGGGCGCAGAGCGTCCCCGGCGACCGGGGCACGAAGACGGTGGGGATGCCCACGTCCCGCGCGAGGAGGCTCCCGACCAGCGGGCCCGCTCCGCCGAAGGCCACCAGCGCGAAGTCGCGCGGGTCGACGCCGGCGCGCGAGAGCATCTTGGTGAACGCGGCGTACATGTTCGACACCGCCACCCGCACCACGCTCTCCGCCGCCTCGTGCAGGCTCATGCCGAGCCGATCCGCGAAGCGCTGGACCGCTTCCTCGCCGAGCGTGCGGTCGAGGCGCATCCGCCCGCCCAGGAAGCGATCGGGGTCGAGGAAGCCGCACACCAGGAAGGCGTCGGAGAGCGTGGCGTCCTTGCCGCCGCGGCCGTAGCAGGCCGGGCCCGGACTGGCGCCCGTGCTCTGGGGACCCACCTTGGGCACGCCGACCTCGTCGACCCAGGCGACCGAGCCGCCCCCCGCCCCGATGGCGGTGACCCCCACCACCGGCATCATCACCGGGATGCCTCCGATGTGCTCCGCGGTGCTGTAGCGTGGGCGCCCGTCCTCCACCACCGCGATATCCGCGCTCGTTCCGCCCACGTCGAGCGTGATCAGGTTCCCGAGGCCGGCCGCGGCGGCGATGTAGGCCGCCCCGATCACCCCGGACGCCGGGCCGGACAGGAGGGTCGACACCGTCTGGACCCGGGCCGCCGCCACCGGCATGATGCCGCCGTTGGACTTGGTCACGTAGGGGACCGCGGGCACCGCGCGCGCGGTCAGCGCCGCCTCGAAGCCCTCGAGGTACCGGCGCACCTTCGGCTGCACGTAGGCGTTCATCACCGAGAGCGCGGTGCGCTCGTACTCGCGCGCTTCCGGCCACACCTCGTGCGAGGCGCTCACCGGCACGCCGGGCGCCGCGGTCTCGGCCAGGGCTCGCGCCCGGCGCTCGTGGGACGGATCGCGGTAGGCGTGGATGAAGCTGATGACGAGTCCCTCGACGCCCTGCTCGGCCAGCCGCCGGGCCGCCTCGGTCACGGTGGGCTCGTCCAGCGCGGTATCCACCTGGCCGCCGGCCCGGAGGCGCTCGCGGACTTCGGCGACCCGCGCTCGCGGGATCAGCGGCTCCGGGCGGCCGCCATAGAGATCGAGCGGGTTCGGCAGGCGGAGGCGCTGGATCTCGAGGATGTCCCGGAATCCCTCGGTCACCAGGAGGCCGAGCCGCGCGCCGGTGCGCTGGATGAGCGTGTTCACCGCGATCGTGGTGCCGTGGACCACCACGTCGATGGCGCCCAGATCGATGCCGTGCTCACCCGCCAGGCGGTCGAGGCCATCCTCGACGGCCCGGGCGAAGTCCGGCGGAGTCGACGCCACCTTCAGACCGGTGACGTGGTGAGTCGTGGTGTCGTAGAGCGTGAAATCGGTGAAGGTTCCGCCGATGTCGATGCCGAGCCAGTAACGCCCCATCCCGTGCGATTCTCCTCCCGGACCTGCCCGCCGGCGGACCGCGCGGGCCCGAGCAGGATAGCGGGACCCGGGGGGCCCGGCAAGGGGCCGGCTCAGGGCCGGCCGTGCATCGCCGCCAGCGCCTCGTCGTGGAGCAGCCCGTTGCTGGCGAACACGGTGCTGCCGTAGATCCCCGCGTGCCCGTCGAGGTCGGTGAGCCGCCCACCGGCTTCCTCGACGATCACCTTGATCGCGGCCACGTCCCACGCCTTCACCGTGGTGGAGAGCGCGATCTCCCCCTGGCCCTCGGCGACCCAGAGATAGGCCGAATAGTCACCGAAGCCGCGCTGCACCTGGGTGCGGTCGACCAGGTTCAGGAACCCGTCCCAGTACCGGCTCCGGCGCAGGAAGTTCAGCGAGGAGTGCACCATCAGCGCACGATCGAGCGCGTCCACCGGCGAGACGCGGATGCGCTCGCCGTCCCGGTACGCCCCCTCCCCGCGCCACGCGGTGTGCAGCACGCCGGTGACGGGCTGGAAGATGGCGCCCGCGGTGACCACGCCGTCCTCCTCGAGCCCGATCAGCACCGCCCAGGTCGGGATGCGCCGCACGAAGTTCCGGGTGCCGTCGATCGGGTCGATGATGAAGCGGCGAGCCCGCGGCCCGGCCTCCCCCAGCTCCTCGCCGAGCACGCCGTGATCGGGGCAACGCCCGCGCAGCACGCCCACGATCGCCCGCTCTGCCTCGCGATCGGCCTCGGTCACCGGCGATCGGTCGGCCTTGAGCGTCACCTCGAACCCGCGCCGGTAGTGCTCGAGGGCGACCGCGCCGCCGGCGCGCGCCGCCTCCACCATGGCCTCGAGTCGCGGATCCACGGCGAGAGCTTACCGCTCTCTGCTTCGGGTCATTCTATGACCTGATCCGCTTGCAGGAGGACCGACGGTGGGATCGTGAGGCCGAGCGTCTTCGCCGTCTTGAGATTGATCACGAACTCGAACTTGGTCGGCTGCTCGACCGGCAGGTCGGCGGGCTTGGCGCCCTTGAGGATCTTGTCGACGTACGTGGCCGCGCGCCGCCACAAGTCGTGAAAATCAGTCCCGTAGGACATCAGAAACCCATCTTCCGCCCATCGTCGCACGGTGCCGATCACCGGTAGCCGGTTCTTCATCGCGAACTCTGCGATCCGTTTGCGGTGAGACGCGATGGCCGGTTCGGCAATGACGAGCAGAGCCCCGGTGCGGCGCTCCTTCACGATCGTGGCAAAGGCGCGCTCGATGTCGGAAGGCTCAGGTCCCTTGACCTCCACCGGAAGGACCGTCAGGCCCAGTGAGCGGGCGGTGGTCTGGACAGCCGCCAATTGGAGCAAGGCCTCGGAACTGCCCGGATCGAAGAAGACCGCGACAAGAGATGCCGATGGGACAACCTCCTTGAGTAGCTCGAGCCGCTTGGGGACCAAATCGGCGTGAACGTCCGAAAGCCCGGTGATGTTCCCGCCGGGGCGCGCCAGGCTCGCGACAAGCCCCTCGCGAACGGGATCGGGGGCGACCGTGAAAACGATTGGGATCACGCTGGGAAGCTTCTTCGGCTGGAGCCACGCACCATAGACGACCAGGATGTCGATCTTGAGACGGAGGAGCTCCGCGGCCAGCTCGGGGAGCCTTTCAGAGTGTCCTGCGGCATGGCGTTGCTCGATCGCGAGGTTTTGACCCTCGACATAGCCCAACTTGCGCAGCCCGTCCCGAAACGCGCCGACCCAACTCCGGTCAAACTCAACCTGGCTCACGGAGAGATAACCGATCCGGTACACCTTCCCCGCCTGCTGCGCGTCGGCGGCGAGCGGCGCGCCGAGGAGGCCGAGGGCGACGGTGGCCGCGAACGCAGCGCGTATGATCCTCATGCTGCGAGATCTTCTGCCAGCCGTCGATCTTCCGCAACTAGGGTCCAGATCGAAGCGGATCGCTCACGGGCCGGACGATGGGTGATCGCGCTATGCTGTGGCGCCCCCACTCCGGTGGCAGCCGCTACTCTCAAGAGGAGAATTCCCATGACCGTGCCCGTTACTCCGGCCAACGAAAACCGCCGCTTCCCGCTCCTCACCGAAGCCACCATGACACCGCGCCAGCGGGAGAGCTACCAGAAGATCGTCTCCGGCCCGCGCAAGGGGGCGAGCGGTCCGTTCAACGCCCTGCTCCGCAGTCCCGAGGTGGCCGACCGGGTGCAGATGGTAGGCGAGTACGTCCGCTTTCAGACCAGCATCCCGGCCGCGCTCAACGAGATGGCGATCCTGATCACCGGGCGCTTCTGGAGCGCGCAGTTCGAGTTCTGGGCGCACCGCCGGCTGGCCCTCGCCGCCGGCCTGCCCGATGCCATCATCGACGCGAT
>WNFF01000159.1_pt1 | contig 56578 bp, 65 predicted proteins | sample 5400441 | NCBI WGS metagenome assembly WNFF01 (sample SAMN13153345, study PRJNA577476) | soil metagenome | isolation source: 120 cm saprolite under Douglas fir tree site 2 hole 3 replicate 1 | place: USA:California | collected 2015-04-18 | reverse complement strand
CAAGCTTCGCCTCGTACTGTTGTTCCTCGCGCTCCAAAGTCCGCAATCCGGCGCGCACGACCTCACTGGCGTTTTCGTAGCGTCCAGTCTTAACCTTCTTGGCGACGAAGCGGTCAAGTTCGTCGGTCAAATTGACGTTTCTGGTAGGCATGGTGACTGGCCCTTCTGTGGACGTAAATCTCCAAACCATCATAGCACGATTGGCAAACTTTGCCAATCGCCATTTGTAGACGTAGACATCATCGCTGGCAGATTGCCGATACAGAACCTTCACGAACGCGGGCCGGTTTTGTGCTCGGCAAGCATCGCGTCCGTTTGCTTGCTTACCGAACCCCAAAACTCGTCTTCCGCGAGTTGCTTTGACGCGAGACCTTCCGCAAGCAAGGTGTCCAGTTCTTCCTGTGTCCCGACAAAACCCGGCACGGTGCGCTGTTCAACGGCTGTCAAAGCAGCCTCCACAACTTCCTCCACGGACTCATACGCACCACGACTAATGACGGCTTGAAATCGTCATGGTGTTCTGCTCCCTTTGTTCGTTGTCTTCAGCGTAGGGGAAAAGGGGCCTTCAGGCAAGTCGAACAAAGGATCTTTAGTGGCAAAAGAGGGAACAGGGGGCTGGGTGGCTCGATGTAATAAGCGGGTGCAAATTTTACAAGGATTTTTGACCACCTTGCTGACGAGTAGGCAGCTCGATTCGTGCAAGTGCTTGAAAACAATCACGGGAACGTGAGCGAGGGCGCCGTGACAGTGCGGGATTCTAACCAGCTAAACCAGTCCCAACCGCGGAATCGACAACTTAGACTACAAATAAACGCTTTGCCGGATTTGCATGGGGCGCACTGTCCCCCTGAGTTGCCTCGATAGCAGTTTTTCTGGAAGAAGCGCCCATGAACCGCCAGTAAGAACTAGTGCGCTCATGCGGAACCGATACTAACGCAGAGTGCTGCAAGAGACGAACTAGGAAGAGAGCGGCGGCGCCTTTCTGGGGCCGGTGTCAGCGTTCGGGTATTTCGACTAAGTGTAACTGCCCGGCCTCGCCGCGTTCACGGCAGTGACGACACGCTCCATATGCAGGCGCAGTATTGGCCATTGCGAATTGCCCAGCACGACGAGCGCGATTGTGCGAACCGTCAAATTCTGCTGGTAGCGGATATTTTGTCGGGAGTGACCAGCACATTAAATCCGGCGGCCTCAGCGGCCTCTAACAATTCGCCGTTCTCGAGCGTGTCCCACCCTCTCTCCGCGGTTGTTTGGACCGTATGTTCCTTGAGGAATGGACGGATTGGGACAGGAGTACCCTGGTCAAAGAGAACGAACATCAGCGCCTAAGAGCAGACGAAGGAGTCTCGTCAAGACGGCGGGCAGCAAATTCGATAACGGCCTTAATCTGATTGCGATCCAAACCTTCAAATCAATCCATAATGTCGTCGATGTTGGCACCCGCTTCCAAATTTTCAAAGATGACGGAGACCGGCATGCGCGTGCCGCGAAGTACCCATGTATCGCTTACCTTTCCCGGAATGCTTTCGACCGCGGGCCATTGTGACCAATCAAGCGCCATTTTTCTTATCCTGTTTCCCCAGTTTAGCTCAAAATCCAAGCACCCGGCACGCCAATCTTCGAGGACCTTGAGGACCGACAGGAGCGATTCCCGCTGTCACCTGTAGCATGAACGAACGTTGACCCCACGTGCCCGTGTACCCATTTTGGGAACAAGTGTATAATGAAGGCGTGTCTTTCGAGGCTTGGCCGTGAGAGTGATTGCGCGGAAAACCCTAAGGCAATTCGTGGACAACCTCAAAGGCAGCAAGGATCAGAAGGCGGTTAGATCAGCGCTTGAGGCATGGTTTCATGAGGCCATTCGCGCTGACTGGAAAATTCCGGCGGATGTCTTGAAGGCCTATGCGAATGCCAGCATTGTGGGACCAGACAGAGTGGTCTTCAACATCAAAGGGAATGATTACCGGCTGGTGGTGGCCATCAACTATCGTCATCAGATCGTGTTCATCAAATGGATCGGAACGCATGGGGATTTACGACAAGATTGACGTAAAGACGGTGAAATATGGACATCAAGCCCATTAGAGGGGAAGCCGATTACGAGCGGGCACTGCGACGGGTGGAGGAGTTGTGGAATGCCTCCGAGGGTTCGACAGAAAACGACGAGTTGGACATTCTTGCAACCTTGATCGAGGCATATGAGCGCGAACACTATCCGGTAGAACTCCCCGATCCGATCGAAGCGATCAAGTTCCGATTGGAACAGAAAGGCAAAGACTCGCGCGCATTGATCGGGGTCATCGGCCAACGAACGCGTGTATATGAGGTCATGCGGGGAAAGAGGCCTCTGTCGTTGAACATGATTCGTAATTTGCACGAGAAACTCGACATCCCGGCGGAGGTGCTCATCCAGTCCGCGCGGAGAGGGCGCAAGGTTGATGTCCGCCGGAGTTCGGCGAGACTCAGACGAACCAGCATACGAAAATCGGCATAGTTGTTTCATCCACCGTGGCTTGAGTCAGGACAAGATTCCGGCCGTCCGTTGTCAAAATGCAAAACGGTTCAGAATCTCCTGGGATGGCAGAGCTTCTGTGCGGGCTTACCCAATGCTCGGTCGAAAACCTGTCTCGAGCTGAAAGTGGGCTTTTGTCGAAGCAAGAACGGGGCCGCCCGTGACAGTGCGCAGCAATAGGGCAGCGTTCTAACCAACTGAACTACGTCCCCGCTGAAGGTGAAGCGTCACAATGGTGGGCACTGTCCGATTTGAACGGACGACCTTTCGGGTGTAAACCGAACGCTCTAACCGCTGAGCTAAGCGCCCAACCAATTCTTTGTTCATCGTACAGGAAGCGGCGCGCAGCGTCAACGCGGCGGCGCGAATGGTGAATTCTTGCCCGCAAATTTGTTTTTCCTCGAAGGATTGATTGCCGAATAGCTCTGCAGTCCGCCGGGGCGGAGGCTGAGAAAAGCGTGAGTTTTCGAAGAAATTCGCGTGGTTCCTTGCACTTTGTGCGGGGTGCCAGTAAACTCGTTTTCTTGTTCATACGCAAAGGAAACGCGCGGAGATGCTGATTGTCCGGGATTACGTGGCGCACATGGCCAAGGAAGTGGTGAAACGCCTGGTGGAGGGCGGCCACATCGAAACGAAGGCGGGCGACGCGGTGGCGCATCGCGTCCGGTTGCGGATGATGGAAGAACTCACCGTGGAAGACCGGCTCAACGAGGAAGTGCGTGAGCTCTTGATCGTGCATCAGGATGAGATGCGGCGCACGGGCGTTTCGTACCAGGAGATGTACAAGAAGGCGAAGCAGCAACTGGCGCGGGATCGCAAACTGATCTTGAGATAGAGAATTGAAAAGGGAATCAGAATTCGGCAAAAAGACGAGCGAAATTGGGGGTTTGAAATTGGGAAGGCGCTGCGCGGTCGCGAAGGTTGATGGGAAAGAGGGTGGATGAGACTTAGCCGGGAAAAGATCGTGCGATTGTCGCACCAGATTACGGACGTGCTGGTGGCGAGCGATGACGTGGAATTTGTGGATGACAGGGACACCATCCGGCAGCAGGTGGTGCTGATCCTGACGGCTACGCTGAAGGAAGAAGAGAAGGTGGAGCTGGAAGTCCGGAAGAAGATTACTTCGCAGAAGAAAGAAATCCTCGAAGGCAGCGAAGAGTGGGATGTGCTCTTCAAGAAGTATTATGGCGACGAGCTTCGGCGCATGGGCATCGCTTCCGCGCCCGATGACCGGGAGCACCGAAGATCCTGAAGAGGCAGTCGACAGTTTAAAGTTGAAAGGGAAGGAAGAGACTTTTCCCTACCTGTTGCGGTTGTTCCTTGCAAGTGATTGATCCCGCCTGAGATCCTGCCGCAGTTAAAATAAGAGCACAGGCTGAATGCCTGTGCCACTCAAGCAAGAGGGGCACGATATATCGTGCCCCTACATAAGAGTGAAAGAAAACTACGGCGTAGGAGACTAGGGTTGAGAGTCGGGGCGGCGCTTGAGGGTGGGGCGGTCGTCGTCGGAGCTATTGGGGTCGTTACCGGTGGGCTGCTTTTTGGATTGCTCGGTTTTGGTGCGGAGCGTGGGTTTGCCGGGGCCATTGTCGGTGGCTTTGCGGCTGAACATGATGCCGCGGAGGCGCGACTTCACGCTGTCAAATTCGGAGGTGGTGACGATGTATTCCGATTTCGCCGGGAGGATGCGGGCGATTTCCTTCTGGGTGTTTTCGATGCGCTCCGGAGTCGGGGGGTGCGAGGAGAAGACCTTGGGGATGGTGCCGGGACGGCGCTTCTCATCGGCCTGGATGCGCTCGAAGAAGGTGACGTAGGAGTTCGGGTCGTAGCCGGCTTTGTACATGTATTGGAGGCCGAGGAAATCGGCTTCGCGTTCGGCGTCGCGGCTAAACTTCAGGTAGGTGATTGGAATGGCGAGGTTAAGGCCTTGATAGATGCCGTAGCCGGCCCAGCCGCCGGGGCCGAGCAGGATTAGGGGAATGGTGGCGAGCTGCATGAGTTCCCCTTTGGTGGCGTTCTTGGTGCCGTGGCGGGCAGTGACGTGCGAAATCTCGTGGGCCATGACGCCGGCGAGCTCGGACTCTTCCTGGGCGCGGAGGATCAGGCCGCTGTTAACGTAGAAGAAGCCGCCGGGCAGGGCGAAGGCGTTGACCTCATCGGAATCAATGACCTTGATGGTGAAGGGCACGCGGGCGTCGGAGTTGCGGACGAGGTTCTGGCCGACGCGATTGACGTATTCGGTGACGATGGGGTCATCGATGAGCTTGGAGGAGCGCTCGACTTCTTGGGCGAGCTGCTTGCCGAGGCCAATTTCGCGTTCGAGGGAGTACAGGTTCATGCCTTTGCCGACGCTGCGGTTGCCGATGGCTTCGACGTCTTCCTTGGAATTCTTGGGCTTGACCGTTTCCTGCTGCTGGACGGGTTGGGAGGCGGCGGGCTGCTGGGTTTTTGGCTGCGCGGCAGGCTGCTGTTTGGAGGGATCCTGAGGGGGATCTTTAGGGGGATCCTGGCTTTGCGGGAGGGCGAAGGCCGGAGCGGCCATCAAGGCGCCTACCAAGGCCAATTTCAGGGTGTGCCGCAGAATCGATTGCATATCGTGTACCTCCGCCTACCCACGAGTATACACCTCGAAATCGCCGGGCAGGCCCTAGAATGCTCCACTCACTACGATGTTAGACGGCGGAGGAAGGTTTCCTATTCCCGGGGAAGAGGCGCAATTTGAGGTCGGGGAAAAGCGCGGAAAGTCGCGATGGAGAGAACCGGGCAAAGGGAAACCGCGTTGTTATGCTGTGACGAGTGTGTACCGGGCGGGTTAGAGGCAGTTGACACCCTTGACGAGGCACTCTAGAGTTAAAGTCAGGCTTATGGGCGTCTCGAAACTTCAAGTTGGGCAGCTCTGGAAGAAAGATGGGACGAAGGACATTTACCTCGTCACGAGGCTGTTTTCCGAGGCGCTGAGCACCATGGTGATCCTGCGGAAGTCCGGGTCGGAGGGCGAAGCGCAAATCCGTGTGCGCGTGGAGCGCGCAGCGGACGGCGCGCATAGCATTCCAGGATTCTCGCCCGCGCAGGAAGACGAAAAGTTCTAGCGCCCCTTCAAGCGCGCATTAGATCGAGCGAACTTCCAGCTTTACCACATCCGCAACTTTCATCAGCTCTTTTTGCAGGAAAGGCTCGCCGTATTTCACGCCAATCATTTCGCCATAGTGGCGAGCGAGCTGGTTCATCTGGTCCTCAAGGCGGTCGATGGCGAGGAAGACTTGCTGTTTCTTATGGGCTTTGGAGGACTCGCCCTTTCGGGGCCGGAATTGCGAGGCGAAAGCGAGGATGGCTTTGCGGCGTTGGTGGTATTCGGCGGTGATATCGACGACGAAGGTAGGTCGGACGTCGGCGAAGGAAGTGGCATAGAGAATCTTGAAGGGGCGGTGCGGTTCGCCTTCGAGGGGAAGCTGCTTGAGTCCGGCAAGGAAGCAGGCTTCGTAGCCGAGCGTGGAAGCGTGATAGTGGTCGGGGTGGCGCGCCTCCCAGTAGGGGAGGATGACGGTCTTGGGTCGAAGTTGGCGAAGGACGGCGGCGAGGCGGAGCTTGTGCTGGCGGGTGGGCTGGACGTCGGAGTCGGGAACGCCGAGCGTGCCGCGCCACTTCGCTCGGAGGAACTTGGCGGCTTTTGCGGCTTCCTTGGCGCGCGTCTCGGGAGTGCCGCGGGAACCCATTTCGCCGGCGGTGAGATCGAGGATGCCGGTTTTGTAGCCGCGCTGCGCCATTTTGAGGAGCGTGCCCCCGCAGGTGAGTTCGACGTCATCGGGGTGGGCGGCGATTGCGAGCAGATCGAGATGCATGAGGCCTCCGGGGTAGTGTGATTGTAAGGTAGGACGGACATTCTTGTCTGTCCTCTGTAAAGTTGTGCAGAGAAGAAAGAGGACAGGCCCTTCGAGGTCTCAGGGTAAACAGGAATGCCTGTCCTACGGGAATGTGTTACGGTCGCAGATTCGAACATGATGGAACGGGACGCAAAGCCGGGGGAAGCATTGCAGAGCCGCGTGGCGCTGGTTACTGGAGCGGCGAAGCGGATCGGGCGGGCGGTAGCGGTTCGTTTGGCGAAAGAGGGTGCGGACATTGTCGTTCACTATCGCGGTTCGAAAGACGAAGCCGCGGAGGCCGTTGCAGAAATCGAGAAAATCGGCCGGCGCGCGGTGGCGATTCAGGCGGACCTCGGCGATGTCTCGCAAATTAAGCATTTGATCGCCGAAACGGGAAAACAGTTTGGGCGCCTGGATATCCTGGTGAACAGCGCGGCGAATTTTTTGCCGGCGAGTATTGTTTCGACGACGGAGCAGGTGTGGGACGCATCGCTGGGCACGAATTTGAAGGCGCCGTTTTTCTGCGCGCAAGCCGCTGCGCCACTGCTGAAGCGGAGCCGCGGCGTGATCATCAATTTTGCGGATGTGGGCGGGTTGCTGGCGTGGACGGGGTACATCCCGCACTGCGTTTCGAAAGCGGGCGTGATCATGCTGACGCGGTGCCTGGCGAAAGAGCTTGCGCCGGAAGTGCGCGTGAATGCGATTGCGCCGGGCACGATTACGATGCCGGGAGATCCGCCGGAGTGGGAACAGGACTTCATCAAGCGCGCGCCGCTGCGACGGTCGGGCCGGCCTTCGGATGTTGCGGAGACGGTGGTGTTTCTGGTGCGCTCGGAATTTATTACGGGCCAGGTGATTGTGACAGATGGCGGGCGCACGTTGTAAACGGTTGTAAGGAGCCGCGGCTTTTGCCCATGCCTGCGCAACGCTGAGAGAAAAATTCTTGGTTGGGCCGTGCAGAGAATTGCGGCGGGGTGTATTCTATTGCGTTGAAAGGACGCACAATTCCGGCGCGCTGGCTGCGCGGCAATCTGGAAAACAAAAGACGAGGAACTGACCGAAGCAATGGACAACGAATTAAAAACCCAGCCTCATGGAATTCATGACGTGGAAATTCAGGAGTGGCTCGAGTCGCTGGATTCCGTGCTGGAATCGAGCGGACCGGAAGTGGCAGCGGAGATTCTAGAGAGGCTGCGCGCGCACGCCACCGTCAATGGGATCGATCTACCCTTCAGCGCGAATACGCCGTATGCCAACACGATTCCAGCGCGGCTGGAGCCGCTGTTCCCCGGGGATCAGGAACTCGAGCGGCGGATCAAGAGCCTGATCCGCTGGAACGCGCTGGCGATGGTGGTGCGCGCGAACCGCGTGGAACACAACATCGGCGGGCACATTTCGACGTATGCGTCAGCGGCGACGCTTTACGAAGTTGGCTTCAATCATTTCTTTCGCGCGCGAAGCGAGGAATTCGAAGGCGACACGGTTTATTTCCAGGGGCACGCGTCTCCGGGAATTTATGCGCGCGCGTACCTGGAAGGCCGCATCAGCGCGCAGAAGCTGGAGAATTTCCGCCGCGAGCTGAAGCCGGGCGGCGGGCTTTCTTCGTATCCGCATCCGTGGCTGATGCCGGACTTCTGGGAATTTCCGACGGTGTCCATGGGCTTGAGCCCGCTGATGGCGATTTATCAGGCGCGTTTCAATCGCTACCTGGAAGATCGTGGGATGAAGCCCGTGACGGATGCCAAAGTGTGGGCGTTCCTGGGCGATGGCGAGACGGACGAGCCGGAATCGCTCGGCGCGATCACGCTGGCGTCGCGCGAGAAGCTGGACAATTTAATTTTCGTGGTCAATTGCAATTTGCAGCGGCTCGATGGGCCGGTGCGCGGCAACGGGCAGATTATTCAAGAGCTGGAATCGGCGTTCCGTGGCGCGGGCTGGAACGTGATTAAAGTTTTATGGGGAAGCGAGTGGGATCCGATCTTGGAGCGCGACACGGAAGGCTTGCTCGTGAAGCGCATGGGCGAGCTGGTCGACGGCGAGTACCAGAAGCTGGTGGTTTCTTCCGGGGCGTATGTGCGTGAGCATTTTTTTGGGAGCGATCCGCGGCTGCTGCAGCTCGTCGAGCCAATGTCGGATGAGAGCTTACGCCGGCTGCGGCTGGGGGGACACGATCCGCGCAAGGTGTATGCGGCGTACAAAGCGGCGGTCGAGCAAAAGGGCAAGCCGACGGTTATTTTGGCGCGCACGATCAAGGGTTATGGACTCGGAGAAGCGGGCGAGGGGAAGAACGTCACGCACCAACAGAAAAAGCTGAACGAAGACGAGTTGCGCGAGTTTCGCTCGCGTTTCGGGATTCCGCTGAACGATGAAGATTGCATCGAGGTGCCATTCTACCGGCCGGCGGAGGACAGCGTCGAAATTCAGTATCTGCGTGCGCGACGCGAAGCGCTGGGCGGGTACGTTCCGACGCGCAGCATTCGTTCGAAACCGATCGTGGCGGATCACGATGAACTTTTCAAGGAATTTCACGAAGGCAGCGAGGGCCGGGAAGTTTCCACGACGATGGCATTTGTGCAGATGCTACGAAAGATGCTCAAGGATCCGGAAATCGGCAAATTGATTGTGCCAATTGTGCCGGACGAAGCACGCACTTTTGGAATGGAGTCCCTGTTTCGCACCGTGGGAATTTACTCGAGCATCGGCCAGAAGTACGAACCTGTGGACGTGAACACATTGCTTTATTACAAGGAAGCGAAAGACGGGCAGATTTTGGAAGAGGGAATTACCGAAGCGGGTTCGATGGCTTCGTTCATTGCGGCCGGAACGGCTTACGCGACGCACGGGATCGACACGATTCCGTTTTTCATCTATTACTCGATGTTCGGCTTCCAGCGCATCGGAGATTTCATCTGGGCAGCGGCCGACATGCGCACGCGCGGCTTCATGCTGGGCGGCACCGCGGGACGCACGACGCTTTCCGGAGAAGGACTGCAGCATCAGGACGGTAACAGTCAGGTGCTGGCGTTGCCGGTGCCGAACGTCAAGGCGTACGATCCCGCATTTGCATTCGAATTGGCGGTGATCATCCAGGATGGCATTCGCCGGATGTACAAGGACGGCGAAAGCATTTTCTATTACCTCACGGTCATGAACGAACCCTATGCCATGCCGGCGATGCCGGGTGACGTGAAAGAGGGCATCCTGAAGGGTATGTATTGCTTCCGGCGCGCGGCCAATGGGAAGTCGAAACTGCGCGCGCAACTTTTCGGCAGCGGGGCGATCTTGAATGAAGCGTTGCGGGCGCAGGAGATTCTGGAAACAAAGTACGGGGTGGCGGCGGACGTTTGGAGCGTGACCAGTTACAAGGAGCTTTACAACGACGGTAATGAAACCGAACGGTGGAACCGCTTGCACCCGAGCGAAAAACCGCGTGTGCCGTACGTTTCTCAATGCCTCGCGGACGCGCCCGGCGCGCTGGTTGCCGCTTCCGATTACCTGAAGACGCTGCCGAATATGATCAGCAAGTGGATGCCGCGGCGGCTGGCTTCGTTGGGCACAGATGGATTCGGCCGGAGCGAAGGGCGTACGTCGTTGCGCGATTTCTTCGAAGTCGATGCCCGCTTCATTACGGTGGCGACGCTTCACGAGTTGTTCGCGGACGGGAAGTTAGAGCGCTCCGTTCTGGACAAGGCGATCAAAGAACTCGGCATCAACGCCGACAAACCGAACCCAGTGATTTCCTAGAGAGGGCCGCGCGAATGCTTCGTGCCGGACTCAAGTTCGCGCGGGGCGTTCTTTTCGTTCTCGCAGTTTTTCCAAGCTTATCGGTGGTGGCCCGGTTCGGCGCCGCCCAATCCAACTCGAATTCCGAAGCCCGCCGCCGCGAATTTCTGCAGCATCTGGTTGCCGCGGCAATCGAGCGCACCCACCACGTTGTTCGTTACGAGCCCGCGTACGTCCGCATCCCTTATCCCGGCGGCGACGTGCCTGCGGACACCGGTGTGTGCACGGACGAAATCATTCGCTCCTATCGCAGCGTGGGAGTGGACCTGCAAAAAGAAGTCCATGAGGACATGGCAGCCGGCCGGATGCGAATATCGATCACCGGCGTGTGCCGAACTTGAAGGTGTTCTTCTCGCGCAAAGGCGAGTCGCTGTCCTTGTCGAGCCGCGCAGAGGACTACACGCCGGGTGATCTCGTGACGTGGGACCTAGGCGGCGACGTTCCGCACATTGGCGTCGTCGTGGATCAAAAGTCCCCGCAGGGCGGGCGATACATGATTGTTCACAACATCGGCCAGGGCCCGCGTATGGAAGACGTTTTATTCCATTGGAAAATTACGGGGCACTACCGCTACTTTGGTCCGGCGCTTTAACCTACGATGCCGCTGCCCCCGGATTCCAGGATTTCGCGCGGCTTGATGCGGCCGGTGGCAAGCTGAGCGACGAGCTGCGCGTTGGCCGCCAGGAAATCGTAGGCTCCCAATTCTTTTGGAAGCACCCACGCAATTTGTTCGAATGCGCGGGGGGTGATTTCCGATTCTCCGATCTCGACCGCATAAAATAGAATTTCCAGATCCTCCGGGGTTGCGGCGTACTTGTGGACCGTCCGCCCGATCGGCACGCTTCTTTGCATCCTCGCGCCAAGTTCCTCCTTGAGCTCGCGTGCGAGAGCCGCCTCCGGAGTCTCACCGGGTTCCACTTTTCCGCCGGGAAATTCCCATTTGAGTGGAGAGGTGTCACTGCGTTTGCGCTGGCCAATCAGCAGACGCCGGTCACCGCGTTCGATGACAGCGGCCACGACGGTCTTCATCGCGATCCCCGGAGTTGATTTGCGGAATGCAGAAGCCTGTAGAGTGCGCGCGCGCCTTCGATAAGAGGCGGTCCGGGAGTGTTCAGAAGCTCGTCGCGAACAACGTGTACACGGCGCTCGCGAATCGCCGGCAAATCTCGCCACGCTTTCACTTCGTACGTTTTCCGCGGATCCGGTTTGTCACCGGTGGCGGCCCAGGCTAGCACGATGACTTCGGGCTGGGCGGCGGCAACTTCTTCCCCCGTGACACTTTTGCCCGCGGGCACCACCATTTCGCCGCCGCAGATTTTCACGAGCTCGGCGACCCAGGGCGGGGAACTGATTCGCGGATTCGGCCAGGCTTCGCAGTAGACGCGCACTCTGCGCTTCGTTCGCCGCGACTTGCTCGCAATTGCCGCAAACTTGTGCTGCATCTGCCGTATGAGACGGCTGGCCGCGGCCGCGCGTTGCGTGAGCGCTCCAAGGAGGCGGATATCGGCTTCGATATCGGAGAGCGTCCGCGGATTCATGGCCAGAAAATTCAGCGGGTGCTCCAGGAGTTTGGCGACGGTCTCTTGTTTGTAAGGAACGGAGCCAATCACGAGCGTAGGCTTCAGCCGCAGGATGTCCTCGACCGACTCCATGTGCCAGCAGTCGCCCAGTGTTGGCAGTTTGCCGACGGGAGCAACGTCGGGGCACCATTTTGTGACCCCGACGAGAGATTTCCGCGCGCCAATCGCGCACAAAATGGATGTGGCGCTGGGCGCCAGCGAAACGATGCGCAACGCGGCTCGTCGAGAGTTCTTCATGGTTTCTGGAAGAGGATAGCAGAGGCGATGGCGTCCCGCCGAAGCACAGGTCTGGATTGACGCGGCCTTGCGAGTATGATGCACTTCGTTCCCTGATTCCTGGAGGACTCTCGTGCGATTTTCGCCGCTTGCTCTTGTTCTTGTTCTGCTTTCCGCCTCGACGCACGCGCAATCTGCGCCGTCAAAGCCCGAAGTCGTTCCGTATCGCGCGACGATTGACAATGTGAAGTACGTGTTCGGTGTGGCCGCGCCGGTCGCGCATCTAAAGCTCGGAAACATTCTCGAAGCGAACTCGCTGGACTGCTTTGGCAACGCCATCAAGAAGCCGGGGGATCCGCTTGCGCTGGTCAAAGGCGACAATCCGCTCACGGGCCCATTTTTCATCGAAGGCGCGGAACCGGGGGACACGCTCATCGTTCACATTCTTGATTTGCAGGTGGATGGCAACCAGGGAATCGGCGCGTTTGCGCCGGGATTCGGCGCGCTCAATCAAACCAACTACACGCCGATGCTGCATGCGCCGCTGCCGGAGAAAATCTGGTTTTATCCCATCGATCATGCCAGTAACACCGCGACGTTTCAGGCGCTCGATTCGAATTACAAGGTGAAAATTCCGCTTCATCCGTTTCTCGGCTGCATCGGAGTTGCGCCCGGGGGTGGCGAGGCGCGCAGCTCGATCGTGCCAGCGGAGTTCGGCGGGAATATGGATGCGCCGGAAGCGTCGGCCGGGAACACGCTCTATTTGCCTGTGAATGTTTCGGGCGCGCTTTTTTATTTTGGCGATGGCCATGCGGCCATGGGCGACGGTGAAATCGCCGGAACAGCGATCGAAGTGCCGATGAAAGCGCGGCTGCGATTTGACCTGGTGAAGGAAAAGCACACGAACTGGCCGCGTTTCGAGAATGACAAGGAGCTCATGGCTGTCGGTGCTTATCGCCCGTTGGATGACGCGCTGCGCATCGCGTACACGGAGCTGGTGGCATGGATCCACGCGGACTATGGCCTTTCGGAGCTGGATGCCTACGAGCTGCTTTCGGAAGTGGGTAAAGTGCATGTCACCGAGATGGTAGATCCGAACTACGTGGTGATTGCTTCGATTGGAAAAAAATATTTGCCTGGGAAAAAGTGAGTGTTTTCGGAGGATTGGCAGGAATGCCTGTCCTACACGCGTGGATTTCATTCTTGGCGCGTTGCAGCGGCGGCCCTGCCTTTGCCATACTTTCGAAGATGTTCAGCGAAGCCGTACTCGAACATTTTCGCAATCCGCGCAACGCTGGAGAGCTGCCCGGCGCCACCGCAACGGTAGAGGTCAGTAACCCGGTCTGCGGGGACATCCTCAAGCTGGCTGCGCGCATTGCCGCGGGACGTATTGCGGAAGTGCGGTTTCTTTGCCGCGGCTGTACAACTTCGATTGCTTGCGCATCTGTCTTGACTGAGCAACTCCGTGATCGGGGTCTCCCCGAAGCGCGCAACATTACCGCGGACTCTATTTCGGAAGCTCTTGGCGGGCTGCCGTCCACAACATTTCACGGGGCGCAACTGGCCGCCGATGCTCTATCAGCACTACTGCAAAAAGTGGCTGCGGCTCCCCGCTAGTCCGCCTGGCCGAAGGCCTTGTTCATCGTGTCCGGATCATTCAGATTGAGTACGCAACCTTCTTCGTTCGTGCGGACTTCTTCCACTTCGCGGGAATGCGCCCAGACGACGGCGCGTGCTCCCGTTTCGAGCGGGGCACGCAGAAGTTCGTCGTACAAGCTCGCAGCGAAAATCAAGGGATGGCCCCGGCGCCGCTCGTAAACGGGCAGGACAATCGGTTTTCCAGACTTGTAGAAGCGTTCCACCAATTCCTGGATCAGCGAGGCGCTGATCAGCGGGTGATCGATCAAGCAGAGCAAGATTCCCTCCGTGCCCGGCGGCAAACTGCGCAGCGCTGCCTGAATGGAAGTGAGCTGCCCCCTTTGCCATTCCGCGTTGATGACAATTTCGTCGGCTTGGAGGTGGATTGCTTTCGCGATGGGCTCCGCGTCTGCGCCGAGCACTACGCGGCGGACGCCGATTTGCGGATGTACGGCCACTTCCAGCAGATGTTCGAGGAAAGGGCGTCCCTGATAAGCGAGGAGCGCCTTCGGCGAGCCCATTCGGCTCGAGGCCCCGCCGGAGAGGATGACGGCGGCCAGCATGTGCTCCCTTCAGCGCTCGGCGACGGTTGCGCGCGCTTCGTATTTCAATTTTTTGTGCGCCGCGGATTGCGCGTTGCGGCGCACGGCAATTAATTCCGCGACAATGCTGACGGCAATCTCTTCAGGAGATAGCGCGCCGATTTCCAGCCCCATGGGCGCGAAGACGCGTTCAAACTCTTCCGGCTTGTGGCCGTCGCTTTCCAGCGCCTTGTAGACGGATAAGACTTTGCGCTTGCTCCCGATCATGCCGATATAACGCGCTTCGGTTCGAACCGCCCAAGCCAGCACGCGCATGTCTTCTTTGTGGCCGCGCGTCACGATAAGCAAGTAACTCGACGCGTTGGGATGAATCTTGGCGAAAGCGTCCTCATAACTCGTATGAATGTCTGACGCCATGGGAAAGCGCCCGGGGTTTGCGAAAGTTTCGCGATCGTCCACAATGCCAATGCCGAAGCCGGCGGCGCTGGCAGCCTTTGCCACCGCCATAGAAACGTGGCCGCCGCCGAAGAGATGCAGCATGGGCTGCGGAAGAATTGGCTCGACAAAAACTTCCAGCGTGCCGCCGCAAATCAGACCGTTGTCGTAGCTCGCTTCGTTGTTGAGGTTGAAAACCATCTTGCGCGGCGATTCCTTCTGCATGACTTCTTTGGCCGCCGCCCAGACTTCCGCCTCCACGCAGCCGCCGCCGATGGTTCCGGAAATTGAGCCATCCTCGCGCACCAGCATCCGCGAGCTTTCGTAGCTGGGGATTGAGCCGTTGGTGTGCACGATCGTGGCCAGCGCCGCGCGCTGTCCGGCCCGCCGCATCTTCACGATTTCTTCGAACAGGTCCACGTCTCGCCTCAGACCTCAGCGTACGGCGCAGGTAGTTTACTGTCAATGCGTTCGCGTTTCTGGACACACTTTCTCCTGAATGCTACCTTTCGAACTCTATTCGACAGGGCGGAGGATTCATGAAAGCAATCGTCTTTCATCAGCACGGCGGGCCAGAGGTTCTGAAATACACGGACGTCGCCGAGCCGGTCATGCGCGCGAACGAAGTGCTCGTGCGGGTGAAGGCCTGCGCGCTGAATCATCTCGATCTCTGGGTTCGTCTCGGCATTCATGGCGTGCCAATTCCGCTGCCGCACATTCCGGGAAGCGATGTTGCGGGCGAAATCGCGCAGATTGGGGCGGATGTCACGACCGTGCGGGTCGGGCAAAAAGTGGTGCTCGCGCCGGGCGTTACGTGCGGCAAATGCCCCGCGTGCATCTCCGGGCAGGACAATCGTTGCCGCAACTTCACCAATCTTGGCTACATGATTGACGGCGGTTGCGCGGAATTCGTGCGCGTTCCGGAAGTAAACTGCATGCCTTATCCGGAGAATCTGAGCTTTGAGGAAGCGGCTTCCATTCCGCTCGTGTTCCAAACCGCGTGGCACATGCTGATTGCCCGCGCCGAATTGCAGCCCGGCGAAGATGTGTTAGTTCTCGGCGCCGGAAGCGGCGTGGGGAGCGCCGCAATTCAAATTGCCAAATTCTTCGGCGCGCGCGTGATTGCCACGGCCGGCAGCGACGCGAAGCTGCAAAAGGGCAAAGAGCTTGGCGCGGACCATCTCATCAATCACAAAACGCAGAAAATCCGCGAGGAAGTTCGCCGCATAACAGGGAAGCGAGGCGTGGACGTGGTCTTCGAGCACGTTGGCACCGCCACTTGGGACGAAACCTTCGCCAGCCTCGCGCCCTCCGGGCGACTCGTGACCTGCGGGGCCACTACCGGATTCGACGCCAGGGTGGACCTCCGGTTCCTCTTCAGCCGGCAGCTTTCGCTGCTCGGCTCCTACATGGGCACAAAATCGGAGTTGCTCACGGTGATGAAACTTGTGGCTGCGGGGCGCTTCAAGCCCGTCGTAGATCGCATCTTTCCGCTGGCGGAAGCAGCCTCCGCGCACGCCTACCTCGAATCCAGCTCACAATTCGGCAAAGTGGTCCTGAAGGTTTAGTTTCGCCTGATATCTGATATCCTCGCGTCCTGCGTTACGCAAAACGGGGACCGCAACGTAAGATGGCCAGCATTCAAGCGCATCTCGCAGCATGGATCGTCAAATGGCGCGTCAAGCGCCGGCTGAAAGGCGTGCGGGACTATCGCCGCGCGCGCGCGATTCTTAAACCGGACCCGTACAGAGTTCCGTCTTCGATTCGAGTGACTGCTGCGCAGTTGGGCGGCCTTCCCGGCGAGTGGGTCGAAGGAGCAAACGCCGGCGATCTCGTTCTCCTTTATTTGCACGGCGGCGGATACTTCGGCTGTTCCGCCGAGACGCACCGCCCGGTCACGGTGGGCTTCGCGCTCCACGGCTTTCGCGTCTATGCTCCCGACTACCGCCTCGCTCCGGAGAACCGCTTTCCCGCCGCTTTGGATGATGCTGTCGTCGTGTATCGCGCGCTTCTAGATGTCGGCCATGAACCGCAACAGATCGTTGTTGCCGGCGAGTCGGCAGGCGGTGGTCTTTCACTCTCGCTGATGCTTGCGCTTCGCACGGGTGGCGTTCCGCTTCCTGCGTGTGCCGCTGTTTTTTCGCCGTGGACTGATCTCGCTGCCACCGGCGAATCCATCCGCACGAACGCGAACCGATGTGCCATGTTCTCCGGGACGGATGTCGCGCCCACGGCGCTCTACTATCTTGGCGACACGGATCCGCGCAATCCTCTCGCTTCTCCTCTGTATGCGGATCTCGCCGGTCTTCCGCCCCTGCTCATTCATGTTGGCGAGGACGAAGTTCTGCGGGATGATTCGACGCGGCTCGCCGAACGCGCCCGCGCCGCGAGAGTGCCCGTCGAGCTGAAAATCTGGCCGGTGGTTCCGCATGCCTGGCAACTCGCGCCGCACATGATCCCCGAGGGCCGCCAGTCCCTGCGGGAAGCCCCGAGTTCTTTCGCGCTCACGCAGCGACCGCGGATTCCGGCAAAGTGAAGATGACCCACGCATGAGCGAATCGTCCACGCCGCATCCGATTGCACCTGAAAACGTCGTCGACGTCCTCATTGTCGGAGGCGGTTTTTCCGGGCTCTGCATGGGCATCAAACTTCGGGAAGCCGGGATGAATTCCTTCCTCATCCTCGAGAAGAGCACGGACGTCGGCGGGACGTGGTGGGACAATCGCTATCCCGGCTGCGCTTGCGACATCCCGTCGCATCTGTACTCCTTCTCATTCGAACCATCAAACGAGTGGACGCGCATGTATCCGGGCCAGCAGGAAATTCACGATTATCTGAAACGCTGCGTCGAGCGCTATAAGCTCGCTCCGCATATTCGCGTGAACACACGTTTTCACGAAGCGGTGTGGGACGAAGCGGCTGGCGTGTGGCACGCGAGCACGCAGGATGGAACGCGCATCCAAGCGCGCGTGCTGGTCTCCGGCATGGGCGCCCTGCACGTGCCGCGCTACCCGGATCTCAAGGGCCTCGAGCGTTTCAAAGGTCCCGCGTTTCATTCCGCAACCTGGGATCACGGCGTGGACCTCGAAGGCAAGAACGTCGCGGTCGTGGGCACGGGTGCCAGCTCCATCCAATTTGTCCCGCAAATTGCGCCGCGCGTTGGGAAACTGCATCTCTTCCAGCGCACTCCGCCGTGGATCGTACCGCGCCTCGATTTCGCCTTCAGCGAAGAGTGGAAGCGCCGGTTCCAGCGCATTCCGCTCACCCGCTGGGCCTTGCGGCAATACATTTTCTGGCGACAGGAGTTTCGCGTCCTCGGTTTTCTGGGCAATGAGTCTGTTCGAAAGAAGGCGGAAGCCATCGCGCTCCGCCACATGGCGCGCAGGATCAAGGACCCGAAGTTGCGTGCGGCGCTGACGCCCAATTATCAACTGGGCTGCAAGCGCGTGCTCGTCTCGGACGATTTCTATCCCGCACTCAACCTCCCCAACGTAGAGCTCGTCACCGACGCCATTACCGAAGTGCACGAGCATAGCATCGTCACGCAGGATGGCGTGGAGCGCCCCATCGAAGTTCTGATTTATGGCACGGGTTTTCGCGCTACCGAGCCATTGATCGGCTGCCGCGTGGTGGGCCGCGGCGGCGTGGAAATTCACGACGCCTGGGGAAAGAGAATGAGCGCGTATCTTGGCGTCACAGTCTCGGGATTTCCCAATTTCTTTATCCTCCTCGGGCCCAACACCGGCCTCGGCCACAATTCCGTGGTCCTGATGATCGAAGCCCAAGTGCGCTACGCGATGAAGTGTCTGCAGCTCATGAATCGCCGCAAGCAGCGCGTGATCGAAGTCCGCGCGGAATCCCAGAAGCGCTTCGTCGACGAAATTTACCGTCGCATGGGCGGCACGGTCTGGCAATCCGGTGGCTGCCGCAGCTGGTATCAGGATCAGAGCACCGGTGAAATCACTGCGCTGTGGCCCGGCTCCGTGATCTCCTACTTGCGCCGCACCCGCTCGGTCTCCCCGTCCGACTACGAACTATCATCCTGATGCTCATCACACACTTGCGTCATTTGTCTTGGAACACCACGCTATGCGAATATAGTGTTGAAGAGGCCGAATGAGCGTATCACTGGGCAAACATGTCACGCTGACCAAACCTGACGACTTCGGGAAGCTCCTCGAAGACGAAGGTATCATCTTCACGCAACTTGACAAGGCCGTGAACTGGGCGCGCAAAAGCTCGATCTGGCCGCTGGGTTTCGGTCTCGCGTGCTGTGCCATTGAAATGATGTCCATGGCCGCCGCTCGTTTTGACGTTGCACGTTTCGGCGCCGAAGTCTTTCGTCCCTCGCCGCGGCAAGCCGACCTCATGATTGTTGCCGGCCGCCTCTCGCAGAAAATGGCCCCCGTCATTCGCCTGCTTTACGATCAAATGCCCGAACCCAAGTGGGTCATCTCCATGGGCGCGTGCGCCACATCCGGCGGCGTTTTCAACAATTACGCGATCGTGCAGGGCTGCAATCAGATCATTCCCATCGATGTTTACGTGCCTGGCTGCCCGCCGCGGCCCGAGGCGCTGCTCTACGCCATCCTTCAGCTCCAGAAAAAGATCGACAACGAAAAGGGCTCCTTCAAGCGCGCGCTTAATCTTGCTTAGGACCACAGCCTTGGGCTTCTGCCACACCGTCATGCGAACTAGATCAATAAGCAAAAGAGCGCGATTCGCATCTCGTCCCCTCGCCATTTCGCTATTGGTTGTTGCCGCAGCGCTACTCTCTCTAAGCTGCGGAGGCGGCGCGACGCTGCAACCTCCTCCCACTAAGGGATTCACTCTCGTCTGGAGCGACGAATTCAGCGGCCCGGACGGCTCCTCGCCCGATTCTTCGAAATGGACCTTTGATACCGGGGTTGGCAGCAACGGCTGGGGCAACAACGAACTCGAGTCCTACACGAATCGCGCTCAGAACGCGCAGCTCAAGGGCGGCAATCTGGTCATTACGGCGGTGAAAGAAACCTACGCGGATCCCAGTGACAATGTCACTCGCAATTACACCTCCGCGCGAATGAAAACGCAGGGACTTTTCAACCAGGCGTACGGCCGCTTCGAAGCGCGCATCAAGATTCCCGCGGGGCAGGGAATGTGGCCGGCCTTTTGGATGCTAGGGAAAGATATCTCTTCGATCGGCTGGCCCAAGTGCGGCGAAATCGACATCATGGAAAACATCGGCAAGGAGCCCGGGATGGTTCACGGTTCGCTGCACGGCCCGAGCACTTCGGGTCCGACCAGCGACCTCACTGCGCCCTTCAGCCTCCCCGCCGGGCAGAATTTCGCCGATGATTTTCATCTCTACGCCGTCGAGTGGGAGCCCGGCACCATTCGCTTCTACGTAGATTCGAATCTCTACGCCACGTTCACTCAATCGCAGTGGCCCGCCGGCGGCACCTGGGTGTTTGATCACCCCTTCTTTCTCATCCTGAACCTCGCCGTGGGCGGCAATTGGCCCGGCTCGCCCGATGCCACTACCGTTTTCCCCCAACAAATGCTTGTCGACTACGTCCGCGTCTATACCAAGCAATAGCGCTTCCACTGTCCCCGCGTTTGTCTCATTCTTCTCTGTGTTCCTCTGTGCTCCCCGTGCTCTCTGTGTTAAAACTCTTATTTGGCAGTCTTGAGAGAGAAGGGAATCACCGAATGAACGCAACCCCTGACCCCGCTCGTTATCTTCTCCGCCACACCGTTGCCACCGTCGCTTACCGCGCCGCTAAAGCCTTGCGCGGCGCTCCGGAACATTTCGCCAGCTTCCACATCGGCGACAAGACTCGCACCCCCGCGCAAATTCTCACGCACATGGGGGATCTCTTTGATTGGGCTCTTTCCATCGCGCAGGGAAAACAAGCATGGCACGACGCAACGCCCCTCCCCTGGAACGCCGAAGTCGAGCGCTTCTTCGCCGCCGCAAAAAAGTTTGACGACTACCTCGCTTCCGCCGAACCTCTGCACGCCTCGGAAGAAGCCATCTTCCAGAGTGGGCTTGCCGACGCTCTGACCCACGTCGGCCAAATCGCCATGCTCCGCCGCCTCGGCGGTTCCCCCATCCTCGGTGAAAACTATTTCAAGGCGGACATCGCCGTTGGCCGCGTTGGCCCCGAGCAACCTGCTCCCCGCCGCGAATTCGAATGAGATTCAATCTCCGCGCTGATTCTTCGCTACTTCTGCGCTCCAATACGTATTGAGTGCTTCCTGCAGCTGCCGGACTTTGGCTGGGTTCGGTTCTTTCTTCATCATCGCTTGCAGAATCGGTTCCAGGAATCGCCCGTATTTGGAAAGCGTCGCGCCGTCGTGCGTGGCGAGCGCTCGCTCCACGGCCTGCTCCGTCGCCGGCGTCACGAGTTCCAGCCGCCCAACAAACACGCGCACCGTCTGCACCGGTGCCGGCCGAATCGAAAGCGGCAGCACCGCATTCACGAATCCGTCCGGCACGAGGTACAAAAGACGGCTGCCTTCCTCGAACCAGGAATTCCGCCAGGTCTCAACCATCGCGTGCGCTTCGTCCTGATACAGTCCCCGCGAAACCAATAACCCTTCCAGTTCGCGGCCCAGCGAACCCACGGTCTGCGTTAACTCAGGCGGGTCGAGAATCGCGCGACCCTTCACCGTGCCGCCGACGCGAAAGCCCACTTTTTCTCCGCGCCGTTCGAACAAAATGACGCCCGGAATCTCCTCGTCGCCGCGATTCTCGATCAGCACTTGCCCGGTTGCCGTCAATTGCGCTGCAACCGGCACTGCAAAATTAGCTACCCCGCGATAAAACAGAAATTTTTCCCGCTGCTCGCCGCGCGCCGTCCTTACAAACACCGGCGTTGAAGCCGTCTGCCGCGCCGCGTAGTAATGATTGTCGCGCCCGTCGGCAGAGAAGTCCGCCCGCAGACCCGGCGCCACGGTCACCGCATCCCACGAAATGCTGCCGTCCGGCTGCTTGCCGTTCAGCGAAGCGTCATACAATGTCGCCGCCGGCTCCACGCGGCTCGCCTGCGGATACCACTCCGTAATCACGCCTTTTGCAAAGCGAACGTTCACAGAAACGGTCTCTTCGCGCGCATCATGGAAATACAGGACCGGCGTCTCCATGCGAACCGTCCCGCGAAGCCCCAGCTTGAATCCCACGCTGCGAAAATGTTCGACGAATCCCGGCAAGTCCGTTGAGCCCGTCAGCGGCGACCACTCCACCGCTTGTCCCTTTTCGCCCGCAATGGAAGTGAATGTCCCCCATTCATGTGCCGTCAGCCCCGAAAAAACCGCCGGGTTCTCCGAGCCCATCAGCCCCGCCGAAATTGTCAGGCAGCTTGCAAGAAGAGCGCAGGACATCGCGCGCAAGGAATTCATTTTCATGGCCGGCCCTCCGGAAATAGTCAGCGGTTCGCTTCTCGTCCGCTGCCATTCCAGACGCCAATTGGCCCGCCACTGTTAACAACCGGGCTTGGGCTAGATACGGAAAGAACCTGCCTAAGACTTCAACGTCCCCCCCTTCTCCAGCCGCTCTCGGAAGTACGCCTTCCAACTCTCCGGCAATGCTGCCACTCGCAAGGCGCGCCGCACCGAGGCAACGTCGGCATCTCCGTATCTTTTTGCGGCGTACAGCCGGGTAATTTCCGAGACGGGGACGGCATTTGCGTCCCGGGCAATCACCTTGATCTCATCGCCGGCTCCTACTTTTCCCTCGCGCGTGACGGCGAGGTAGAAGCCTGTCCGGCCGCTCACCATGAATCGCCTCACCATATCGTCGGATCCAAATCGCACGCCTAGCTTGTAGCAAGGCAGGCGCGGCTGCGTCACCACCAGTTCCGCGGTTCCGGCAGAGAACTGATCGTCAAGATGTACGGCGTCTTCCGCCAAGCCACCCGCAGCCCCAACCGCTGCGATACCATCAATCGTAAAGTTTTCACCAAACATACCCATCGGCAACTCCCGCCCGGGCAGCTCTTTCTTCCAGTAGTCGTAGTGTGCCAGCGGGTAGCAGTAAACGGCCTTGTGCTCTCCCCCGTGCACAACAGTCAGGTCCGCCTGACGGTCGCCTTCCAGATTCAGCTTGCGCAAAATGACGCGGCCTTTAACTGGTTCTTTGAAAATAGCGGTCGTAACAATTCTCCCATTCCACGTTACTTCGCGCGGCAGGCCGGTGTTCACGGATACTAGCTTCATCAGTTGTTTGTCCTCTTTGTGGTATCGCGATGCGTGGTTTTGCACTTCGATTCGAGGGTCGTGGCGAAATTTCAGACCCGCGTTTGAAATGACATGTACTCTGCAGCACGGCCACTCTTGGGCGTGCCCCTCATCACTCCGTGAGTCGGCGACCTGGCGCTATCGGCGCACGCTTACCAGCGCGGCATCGGCCTCATAGCCCTCATCTTGCACGGTCTTCTGCGCAGCCGCGCGAAGCGCCTGTTCGTCCGCATCCTTCGGCAAATTGCAAGAGCGCCGAATCACCTCTTCGCCGTTCACAATGCGAACCAGCCATTTGGACTTGCCGCTGTCCCAGGAAACTTCCACTTGATCCGCACGCATAGTCACCTCCCGCTGCGTTTCCCTTGCGCCTTCATCTTATACCGCGTCTCCCTTCCAAATGCGACGCCTGCCGCACCTCCTCCTGACTTGTCTAGCCGTTCGGGCCCTTGGTTTGGAAAGTGTTCCTTTTTGCACAGACGAGCCTTGGGTCGCAGTTATAGCTTTTACCTCGGAATGTAAAAGTGGAAATAGGCCCGCGATGGCTGTCTTTGGATTGCCTCCGGGGATGTCATCGCGGGCTTCCCTCCTCAACCGTGGCACAGCCTTCAGGCTGTGACCGGCGGCTATTCTGAGAGAGACTCGCGACAAACAGATATAATCGATCTGCATGATCCCTCCTTCCTACAAACCGCGAAGGAAGTTCATGGAGCTGGCTGTCTCGGAGGCCAAACGCGCCGGTGACCGAGGCGACTATCCCATTGGCGCGGTCATCACACGCCTTACGGGCAGGGGTGAAGTGGTCATTGCCAGCGCCGGTAACCGCGTAAAAACTTCGGGATCAAGCATCAAGCACGTAGAGCTGGAAACGCTCAAATACGTATCAAGCGGTTATGGCCGCTACCTGCCCGACTTCGTCCTCTACTCCACCCACGAGCCCTGCGCCATGTGCGCTGGCGCCTGCGTGTGGTCTAGAATTGGCGCGGTCGTCTACGGCGTTTCCCAACAAGATATTGCCGCCTTTGGCCGCAAGCGCGGTACGGAAGACTACAAGTGGCGAGCTTGTCTGATCCCCTGCCGGCTCGTCTTCGAGAAAGGCAATCACCCCATCCCCGTCACCGGCGGTTTTCTCCGAAAAGAATGCCAAAAACTGTTCACTTACGGGACAGCGCATCGGTAACGGATGCGAACTGAATTTCCCAACACCTATTGGACCCAATGAGTCTGTTTCGAGGATGTCCAAGAGTGAACAGATGCCAGTCTGCATCACTCGATTCCTATGCATTGACCGATTGGCGGGCATTATTTTCAGATGAAGCGTCAAGGCTTCGAGGTACTCTTTCCCGTCGTGTTGCCATCGGCCAAGCCCACGCGCCGCAATAAGTCCTGGAAGCGCGGATCGCTGCGAAGGGGGTCGAAGCTCGGTTCGACCTTGAGGGTGGTCATAACACCGAAGTGCCCGGAGTATGCTTTTTCCAGGTCGGCCAGGGCCTCCTCCTTGTTCCCCATGCCGAGATGTGCCCAAGTCATAGTTACGGGATCCACCTGCTCATGCCGGCTCAACTTTTCCAGCTTCTCCAACTGGTGTCGAGCCCGCTCCAACTGGCCGGCGCGGCCATAAATGTAAGTCAGCGTCATCCAATACGCGGGTCCTTCCCCATAGAGACGGCGCAAAATTTCTGCGTCGGACAACGCTTGAGCGAACATCCCCTTCTCTACATACGCATTGGTTATGATACCGGCGGCTCGGCCAAAAGTCGGATCCTTCCGAAGCACGAGGCGAAGCTGTTCGATGGCGCGGTCATACTGCCGTGAGGAGTACAAAATCGCGCCGTTGTCGGCTGCAATGATGAGCGAAAGTGGGTCCAGTTGACGCGCTCGGTCGCTCTCGCTTAGAGCCTCGTCGAAGCGGCCCAGCCACATTAGATGCTCGGCGTACCATTGATGGGCGGTAGCGTAGTTGGGGTTTAGTTCGATGGCCCGCCGGTATTCCTTTTCTGAAGTTTGCCAGTCCCAATCGTGATTCTGGACAATCAAGGCCAGCGCCGTGTGCGCTTCCGCCAGGTTTTCGTCAAGCTCCAGGGCCCGCAAGGCGGCCGCGCGTGCTTGGGGCACATATAGGGATGAAGAAGCAGATGAATAGGCGGTCAGCAAGGTATAGGAGTGACGGCACCATCCAAAAGGAATTCCTCACACGACCGCTCTGGGGTGTGGGCAGCAAGGTCGCTTTCGGCCATGATGGGCGTAGCGCCAATTTGGACGAGGTTATTCTCAGGCACGGTGGCGAGGCCCAGCCCTCTCGTGACGCCTTTGCTGCCCTCGAGGATGAAGATCGGCAGGCTGTCCTGGCTTTTCTGCGCTCCTTGATCCTCTTCCCGCCGGATGACACAGCTTCGAATCTGGATCCAGGCGATCCGACCGCGGCCTTCTTCCCGCAATTCGGACATGGCAGCATCAAACTCACCGTGCTGTTCAACGATCCGACCAAGAAAGAATAGAAACATGAATTCCGCGAACGATCGCGGAGCAAGCTCAACCTGGTCGAACACGCAAAAGCTAAACGTGTTCTCGTTTTGAGAACACTCTGACGAGAACGAGATTCGACTGTGTAGCCTGCCTCAGCCGAAACTCTCCCAGGTTCCCGCTGGCTCGTCTGTATCTCGGCGGGTGGCCGACCCTCGATCCGCTAGAACGCCTTGGGCGGCCTACCCTTGCGGTTCTGTTTCGTGCAAGGGTAGGGCCGCCTTTCGCTTGCCGCCTCCTTCTTTACCTGAGCCGGCGGTTCTTAACGCTTCAGCGACTTCCAAATTTTTTCAAATCCTATCCCTCCCGCAAACCCTTCCCATTGCCCCACTTACGTCGCACTGTGCCCTCGTTACCACATCTCATTCGAATCACTAAGTAGTTAGCAGTTGACAGTCGGTACATTCCGTGCTACCCTGTCGTAGGAACTCGACGCTCCCGCCCAACTCCCTCCCACAACCTCACGTCTCACTCTCTTTCCTGCTCTCTGCGCAAAACTCGCCTCGATTTTCGCCCTTTGTTCTCAATCGCTTCCGCACTCTTTCATTTTCCGTATCCTGTAAGTCCTTTGGGTGCCACTCTTACGAAAACTGCCGGGTGTGTACCAACAATTCCCATTCTGGAACTCACTCCTCGGCATCAGTCAAAATCGCTGTTCTTTCTTTTCATGCAGTTACAAATTGCCCTCCTTTTCCCTTCGAGAAACAGCCTCTCTATTTTCATGGGCTTACGAATTGCCCATTTTCTATCCCCTTTGTTTTGACATTCATGCATCGAATGGGGGGTGTAGGGGGTAGTAGGCAATTATTCCGCGAGAAGTTTTCAACAAATGAGCTAGGTGCTTTGGATCGGGAGCTGAGTCACCGTTGCACTGCCATTCGCCCACTGCAATACCGTGCCAAGTGCGCCTGCCTCGCGGCGGACGTAACCCATGCCGAGGATCCGCGGCGGAACAGAATCCCACGCTTTCGCCGCGCGTGTCACGAATCCAACTTCTTTGCGTTCCATCATCAGCGGCGTGCCCGCTTCCGGCACACTCTCGCCCGAGAACATCAGCCCCACGCGCTGCCGGTTCACCTGCCCGCGCGAACGCACCCGTTCCACGATTTCCTGGCCCGTGTAGCAGCCCTTTGTGTAACTGATGTGGCTGTTCTGCAACCCCGCTTCGTGCGGGATCTGCTTTTCGCCGAAGTCGTAGCCGAACCACGGAACGCCTTGCGCCAGCCGCAGACCGCTCAACGCCGTGTAACCCATTGGCCCGCCACCGTGTTTTCGCCCAGCATCCAGCAAAATCTCCCAAAGCCCCGGAAGTTTTTCGCGCTCGACTACGAACTCCGCTCCCGCAACTCCACCCGGCGAACGTTTTACGACGCGGCAGGGAATTGTGCCCACAGCGCTATCCGTGGAAGAAAGTTCGCCGAGCGCCCCGATATCAACGCCAGAAACTTCACGCACCACCGCAGCGGCCTTCGGCCCTTCCAGCGCCAGCGTGCCGAAACGTTCCGTCTCATCCGTCAGCGTCACGTCATCCATGATGATGAATTTATCCAGCACTTCGACCAGACGTTCGCGAATCATCGCGTAGGACACGCAAAACAATCTGTCCGCGAACGCGTACGTTTCAATTTCCGCGAGAATGTGCCCCTGCGGATTCAGCAGCAGCGAAACGTTTCCATGTCCGGTGGACAAGCCCTTGATGTCGTTCGTCAGAACGGCGTTCAGGTAACGCACGCGGTCCAGTCCCGTGAACGAAAAGTACGCGCGATAGTTCTTTTCGATCAGCGCCACGCTCTCTCGCGCCTGCCGGAATTCCGCAGCCGCGTCGCCGAAAGTATCCGGCAAGGCACAGCCGAACCACACGCCCATCTTCGCGCCCGCACGTGCGTGCGTCGCGGCCAGCGGCGTATCCAGAGCCGTTCCTGTCGAAGCCGTTTCCACCGTTCCTCCCATCCTCCATTCATGAGTCTATCAAAGAGCGTCGCAGCTCACGCTATGCCACCAGCGAATCCCCTCCGTTCCGATGCTATAATCCCCTTCATGAACGACGGCTTGCCCACGTTGAATGCCGCCACCGAAGGTTTAATTCACATCACCATCCCGGTGGGCATGCTCCAATGCAACTGCTCCATCATCGGCGATCCCTACACGCGCGAAGCTCTGGTCGTCGATCCCGGCGATGAAGTCACGCGCATCCTGGACCTCCTTGGGCGCCACCGCCTCATTGTGAAAGCCATCGTCAGCACCCACGCGCACATTGATCACGTCGGCGGTTTGAGCAAGCTGCATCAGTACACCGGCGCGCCCGTGCTCATGCATCGCGACGACCTGCCTCTCTATCGAGCTATGGAAATGCAGGCCGCGTTCCTCGGTGTTCAGCCGCCCGAGCTCATCGAAATCGATCAGCTATTGAAGGAAGGCGATTCGCTCCGCTGGGGCTCGTTCGAGGCGCAAGTGATTCACACCCCCGGCCACACCCCAGGCAGCGTCTCGCTTTATCTTCCGCACGACGCCGGCAAAGTCACGGTCGCTGATGCAGGAAAGAAAATTACCGTGAAAACGGAAGCGGGCGAGGAGACCGCCATCGCCGGTGTGTTGAGAAAAGCAGCCGATCCCGGGGACTCTGAGGAAGTTGCAGTTCCTGAGGAATCCGAAAAAGGTGCTGTTCGCGCGCCACAACTTTTTTCCGGAGACACGCTATTCGCCGGCAGCATCGGCCGCACCGACCTGTGGGGCGGCTCGATGCACCAAATCATGGAGTCGCTCCGCACAAAACTGATGCACCTGCCCGACGATACCGTCGTCTACCCCGGCCACGGCCCCGTAACCACCATCGGCCATGAGCGCCACTTGAATCCCTTCCTGCAGCGGGAGTAGAGAGGGAATTGAGGATTTTGAGTACGAATGAATGCTTGGAGGGGGTGCAGCTAAAAGCTATACGGGATCGAAGGAGAGATTGCGGCCCTGAGTCTTTAGGATTTTTGTTTGGCCAGCCGCAATTCTTCCATCACTGATTGCACTAATTCTTTTGCGTGCACCAGCTCCTGATTAATCATCCGCAGATCCATCGCCGGCAGCGTTGGATTACGCTGGCTCGTGCAGTACACGCCGTGCTGCCCGACCAGGACTAGCGCGTTGGTCATGCGGTCCAGCGAAACGGCAAGCCGCCCGCGCTCCCGCCCGAGCATCTGTTCGTAGTGCTCCAACTCCTCTTTGTGTTCTTGAAATGCCGACATCGTCGTTTTCCCTTCGAACGCGTCCCGGACTGGAGTTGCAAATCGGACACACGCCGCACGCACCAAACTTTACCGCATCGCGCAGCCGGAACATAATCCGCTGAAGCCACCAAGCAGTCTCTTTCACTCTGCGTGGCACGAATTTGATTCCGTGCGGATAGGGTCCGGCCCTCATCGAACTTAGGAAGGGGTTGGGCTGGAGCAGCCAAACAATGCGACGTTCCGACCTGGTGCAGCATAAGGAAAGGGAAAAAGGCGCAAGCACGCGCACCTCGCAAATTATTTTTGGCGAGCGGCAGCACCTTTTGCGCGTGCTCGATTCCCTGGAAGGCACGGAACTGCCGATCGCGCGGATGCAGCAGGAGCGGCGCATCCTGGAAGAATTAATTCACGCGCGGACCCGCGACTTGAATCAAATCAATACGGCGTGGGACGAAAAAATCGGATTGGTGCTCAGCGCGGACGCGAAACCGGAAATGCTGGAAAAACTTGTGAAGCAAGCGCCGCGGGAGGATTTTTATTTGCTGCGATTAATCAGCGAGCACCCGCGCGCGAACGCAAAAACTTTGAACAAACTTGCGAAGCATCCGTACGGCGCGATTCGCGAAAATGTTGCGCGGCATCCGAACGCGGATGCATCCACGCTGACGTGGCTATGCAAAGACCGCAGCCAGCCGCTGTGGTACCTGGTGGCCTTCAATCCCAATACGCCGACGCCGCTGCAGCGACGGTTGCGCGACCGGCTGAAGCGGCTCGGGGAAAATCAGATTTCGAAGTAAACGCGGGCCGGAATTCCGCGGACCAGATCTCCATCGTTCGAAAGACAAACCCTCCAAGGTCAGAAGAAAAAAGCCCCGTTCGAACGCAATTCGGACGGGAGTTTCTTTCGGGCGGAAAATCGTTCACTGGACCGTGATGGTGATGGTGGACATGGTGCGCCCAAAGGCATTGGTGGCGTAGAGGGTGTACGTGGTGGTTTGCGCGGGAGTGACAACAACGCTTGTCGAACGGACGGCACCGACTTGCGGTGAGACGATGATATAGGACGCGCCATTGACCTGCCAGGACAACGTAACGGGCGTACCTGCAGAAACGGAAGTGCTGCTGGCCGCGAAGGAAGAAATTTGCGGGGACGCGCCGGTGGGCAGAGTGTTCTGCGTATACAGCGGCGTCATCTGAAGGACTTCGAAGTCGGATGCTTGCACCTGGCCGAGCACATGGAGATCGTTGTTGTCCCAGCGGTCGTCGGGGGCGCCGCTGAGAAACATATTCGAGCCGTTGTCGGCCATGATCATGCCGTACTTCTTCAGCGCGTTGAGAATCACCTGATTTGCAGGGGAGTAGGCCGAGACGTTGAAGCTGGCTTTCAGCCGCATGCGCATGCCCATGGGCGCCGCCAATGCATTGCTGGAATTTGCCGCCCAATAGGAAGCGGGAGGCACAATCGCGGCGCGGCTGTTCTGCAAAGTGAAGCGCAGCGCATGATTGATTTTTCTGGCGGCAACTTCATCGTAGCGGGCAAGGCCGGGGAAAACCGGGAGTCCGGCAGCGTCCGCGCTGGTCCAGGTGTAGGGCCGCTGTTCGTTCGAAAGAAGATCCCAGACGGCAGCGGAAGCGGCGTTCCAGGAATTGCCGGAGACGGCGGAGCTGAAAAGTTCATAGAGAAAACAATTCGAATTGTCGAGGACGAGGACGCGGCGGTCGCCGGTGCCGGGATTGGGATAGCCTTCAATCGGTGCAGTCACGGGAATGGGCATGGGACCGGGGTCGCTCTCGCTGCCGTAGGCGGTGAAATTCACCGTGACGGGCGGTTGCTGGCTGCCGACGATGAGATAAGGAATGCCAATCGTGGAGCTTTGAAGCTGACCGGCTCCGAAATCGGCATGCATGCCGATCGTGCCGCCGATGAAATTGATGATCGCGGTGGAATTCGAATCCACCGGATTGTTGGAAATATCCCGGTTCCAGAGGCTGTCCGCGGGGAAGGGAACGAAGCCGTTGAGACTCGCACCCTGGCCGAGCGACATGCCGCTGCAACTTGAAGCCTGAGGCGATCCGGTGACTTGCAGATCGACAGAAGAAGACGAGCTGCTTCCGGGATTTGGATTGCTGACGCTCACGGCGTAAGTCCCGGAGGAGCTGGCTGATCCCGCGGCGTGAGCTGAGTAACGGAGCCAAAGATGGTTTGCATCGGCGTGGTGCCTAGAAGGACCTGAGCGCCATTGATGAATTTGCTGCCCGTTACGGTGAGAGTGAAATTGCCGGTGCCTACGCTGGAGGGATTGATGCCTGTAAGGACGGGCGTGCGATTCAGAAGCGTGACGCTGCTGGAACCGCTGACGGATGTGTCAGCAGCGCTGGTGGCTCGCACAGTAATGGTATTCGGATTCGGCAAGGTGGCAGGGGCAGTGTAGTTTCCGGCTGACGTGATCGTTCCGATGACCGGCGGGCTTCCGGCGGTGCCAGTGATGGACCAGGTGACGGCAGTATTTGTGGTCCCGGACACAGCGGCAGAGAAGGGGAAAGAGTCACCTGCACGAATGTTGGCGGTTGGGGGCGAGACAGAGACTTGAACGCCTGCAGGGGGAGGGGGCTGGTTGTTGGGCGCGGAAGTACCCCCGCATCCCGCAAAGAACAGCGCAGACAAGACAAGGCTGAGATGGAATGGCTTACGCATTTTCACCCGCCGACACAAGGAGAGATGAGCTTGTCGGCCTAGTATGGAGTAAAGGGAAGCGCTGCGATACTGGACAGAAGGGCAGATGTGGGACGATGCCCGGGGAGTAGGACGCCGGAGCCGGTTTTGCCCGGCCTAACTACTTCTCCATTTCGGAGACCCAGTTCAGAATGATCGACAAGCGCGCGACGTTGGGTTCGCCCAGTCGGTTATTGATGATAAATTTCTGGCCATCGGTGGGCACGTCGTAGGAAAAGAGGTCCATCGAGGAAATTGGCTGTCGCGGGTGGGCGGCCGCCACGGCGGGTGAGTCGCCAGCCGTTGGGCGCAGCATGTACCTCTCTGCCCGGTACTGCCCAAGTTCGGATGAACGCAAATCCCTTCGACAGCGCCAGTCTGCCATTCGATCTGGACCTGTTACCCTTAAATCTGATCGATGGGCCGGAGAAGAATCTCCCCGGCCTATGTCCTTGCCTGATTCGCGCTCTCCTCAGCGCTTACGCACCTTCTTCGCGATAAGCTCTGGTGGAAGCGCGCCGTTTTTGAAAAGAAGCCCTCGCAGGGACACGGTGTTGCCGTCAGCCAATGCGGTAACGTCTGAAACCCCTTCGAAGTCCGTATTGCTCGACGTTTGAACGTGGATGCTGGTGATGCCGGCGTTGGTGAACAGTGCTGGCAGCGTATCGACGCTGAAGTTGGGTGGCACGATCGAGCCAGCCTTCACGTTTGCTGTGAACTGGGTCATCCGTAGTCGCACCCGGCTGGTGGTGACCGTGACAGGTGGACCTGGGTTCGCTGGACCCGTCAGGCGGATCTCGACCGTCTGACCGGGCAGCAGCTGCGATGTGTCCGACGCTCCTTCGAACCCGCCCTGTAGCATACTCGGTACCGATAGGCCGTCAGCCTTGACCTGGAATCGTGGATTGCTCAAAGTGACGACAGTGGGGCTGCCAACACTCACGTTGTTGACGCTTCTAAGTTCGTCGAGCACAACCATCTCGAAGTGCGTCGCATCGTCGATTTTGAAGACGATACCTTCGATTTCATCGTCCTCGGCGTCATCTTCGAACCCAATCTTCTTGGCCAGGAACATTCCACCGGCCATGAGCTTCGCGTCCACCTCGACAACCTGATTGTTCTGCAAGCAGGTGAAATTGTTCGCAGCGCAGGCCTCGAAATCGAACTCCGTATTGCCGTCCGTTGTGATCGGAAAGTCGCCTTTCGATGTATGTAGCGTGAACTTCTTGTTCGTGGTGTCGAGGTTTTGAACAGCTCCCCTCAAGTCGTCCAGATCGTCCAGCTCGCCTGCTGGCTTCATCGCGAGTTGCTGGGCGCTAACTGCTCCGTCGAGACTGAAATCCACCGCCAGGGTAGCGCTGAGAATTGTGTCTGGCTTAACGTCCACCAGGATGCCAGTCGGCGAATTCGCCGTGATGACAATACCCGACCCTGGGAAATTAACGGTTGAAGTCAGCCGTCCCGTTGGTTTGATTTCGCATACGGCTCCAACGGCGCAGCCGGCCAGCGCGGCTCCGGTGTCGTTCTTGAATGTGAGTTCAGGGTTGGCAAACGTCAGGGCGAGGCTCGTGAACGTCCCGGGAGTTACAGAGGCTGTGCTGAGAAACGCCGAATCTGTTTCGAGGTGCTTCACCTCAATCTGAATTGGCCCTTTGCCGCCGAGCAGATCCACGCTGCCCGGATTGAGCGTCGCTCCAGTGACGTTTACTTCAAACGATAGCAGCGTGACGCCCGTTGGTGGCGTGTCCGTTATCGTGACCGACACCACCACAGGTCCCGCCGTCACGGTGATCGTGGCAGTGGCATGCTTCGCGGTGTCGTTGACCGAGGTCGCAGTGAGTGTGACGGTGGCGGGATTGGGAACGGCAGCGGGTGCATTGTAGGTGACTGAACTCGTAGTCACGTTGGCGAGCGAACCACAAGTAGCCATGCTGCAACCTGCGCCGGAGAGGGCCCAGGTGACCCCCCTGCTCAGGTAGTCATTCATGACTGTAGCGGTGAAATTCTGCGTTCCGGTGCCAGCCGGTACGCTGGCGCTTGTCGGAGAGATGGTTACGGAAGTTGATGATGGCGGCGGCTGAGAGGGCGCGCTGTAACTGCCGCAGCCGACAAGGCCGAGATGGCCCAGTGCCAACACTGCAGCGGCGAAGAATCCAGACGATTTCTTGACTCGCATGGCTGTACCTCCTTCTGGTGGATTTGGCTGGGCTCAGCAGGGGACAGGTGTCGAGGAAACGAAAGCTGGGCAGCGGTGGGAATACCGGATCGGACTACTGTGCTTTCGAAAAGGAGACGGTCCTCGTCATGAGAGCCCCACCCCCCGACTCGCACCGTCGACTTAGGTATGAGGCTAGGCCTCGGCGGACGCACAGTCAAGCGTTTGCTGTTGCCAGTAGAGTAGGGCCGAGGGGACGACACTGCAATTGAATATCTTGCGCCTTTTCACTCAAGGAGCTCCCGCGGTCCCCCCAATTCAATTCGTCGAAACGCCGAGCTGCCAGAAGAGGTAGCTGAGGATGTCGGTGTATTCCTCGATGATTTTGTTGATGGGGCGGCCGCCAGAGTGACCGGACTTCGTGTCGTAGAGGAGCAGGATGGGACGGTCCGAACCGGTGGCGGCCTGGAGGCGCGCGGCCATTTTTCGCGCGTGCAGTGGCGCGACGCGCGTGTCGCCGTCGCCCGTGACGAAGAGCGCGGAAGGGTACTTGGTTCCGTCGATGACGCGGTGATAAGGCGAGTAGGCGTACAAGTACGGAAACTGGTGGAGATTCTCAGCGCTACCGTACTCGGGAACCCAGTAGGGGCCTTCCAAGAATTTTTGATAGCGCAGCATGTCCAGAAGGGGATAAGCGCAGACGACAGCGCGGAAAAGGTCCGGGCGTTGCGTCATCGCGGCGCCGACAAGCAAACCGCCGTTGCTGGTGCCGTCGATGACGAGTTTGGACGGGTTCGTATATTTGTTGGCGATCAAGAACTCTGCGGCGGCGATGAAATCGTCGAAGACCGTCTGCTTTTTCTCAAACATTCCGGCCCGATGCCAATCTTCGCCGAACTCGGCGCCACCGCGAAGATTGGCGTCGGCCAAAATTCCGCCGTGCTCGGCCCAGAGAAGCGCCGCAGGCCAATAATAGGGCGTTTCACTGAGATCGAATCCGCCGTAGCCGGTCAGGAGAACTGGAGTTGAGCCGTCGGGCTTCAAGCCTTTCTTGTGAAAGAGAAACATGGGAATACGTGTTTTGTCTTTGGACGGATACCAGACTTGCTCGACTTCGAAGGCGGAAGAATCCAATGGGGCATTGTTCCGGGCCCAGACCAGGGATTTGGACTGTTTGACATCGTAACGGAAAATGGCGGGCGCATAGTTATAGGATTCGAACGCGAAGAAGAGCTCAGGACTCTCCCAGCGTCCCACAGTGGCGCCGACAGAGCCGAGTGCGGGCAGGGCGATCGAGGATTCCAGGTTTCCATTCGCATCGAAGACTTTCAGCTCGGATGCGGCGTTATGAGTGTACTGCCCGATGAGTTTTCCGCCGGAAGCGGCGATCGACTCGAGATGGATATTGGTCTCCGGGACCGCTTCGCGCCAGTGTTCGCGCGTAGGCGTTGCGAGGCTGGTCGAAAGAACGCGCCACTGGGGAGCTTTCGAGTTGGTGAGTATAAATAGACGGTCGCCAGCGAAGGTAGGGAAGAAGAGCGCTTTTTCATCGCTGATCGCGGCCACTACCGGACCATTCTCTTTGACGTTTTGAACATGAATTTCTGTCTGCTCGGAACCGGAGCCATAGATGATGAGGTAGACAAGATAGGCGCCGTCCTCCGACAATTGCAGCCCTAGAATTTTCTCTTTGCCAAGGTTCTTGCCGAAGATTATGGAGTCTTTGGCGGGATCGGCGCCCATACGATGAAAGAAAGCGCGCGGTCCATCGGGAGTCACGCGCGAATAGTAGACGGCTTTGTTATCGGGTGTGGGCTCCATGCCGAAGTATCGCGCCGCAGGAAAGGCATCGGGCAGAGTTGTCTTTGCATCGACCTCGAGGACGCGGGGTGTGATCTCGTCACGGCCGCCATCGCGGCGGCCATAGAAAACAAATTTGCCGTCGCGGCTGACGTTTTCAAGGGTCACGCTGGCAGAATGGTCCGGGGTCCAGGGAAGAGGATCGATGAGCAACTCATCGGGGCCGTTCGCGGTGCGGCGGACGTAGAGCTGGAAAAGGTCCTGGCTGCCGGTCCGTTTGCGGAAAAAATAGCGGCCGCCGCGCTCCACGGGTGCTTCAAAAGCGTCCGTGTGGAGGAGTTGCGCGAGGCGGGCGGCGAGCTGGGCGCGGCCGGGGAGTTTGGAAAGCGAGGCCTCGGTGCACGATTGTTCGGCGGAGATCCAGGCGCGAGTCTCCGGGCTGTCTTGATCTTCGAGCCAGCGATAAGGATCGGCAACGACGGTGCTGCCGTAGGTGTCCTTCGCGGAATCGATACGCGCCGCGGGCGGACATTTTGCGGCTGGCGCGGCGTTTTGGCTTTGTGCGGACGCGAGGCCTGCAGGGGGCAAGCCCGCGATAAGGAGCAGCGCTCCTCGGAGCATGCGGCGTGGTATATCCATCCCCCTTAGATGAAAAGGATAAGAGCAAGATCGATCTCGCGTGCACGGTGCCTCCTATGCCACTTAGCAAGCGGATGGTATCACTGAATCCCGGGCGGGGTGGCGGGAGGTCAATAGTAGAATCGGCAGAACGAATTTGGCGGAGCAAATCCCGAACGCTGGAAGGGCATGACGACTGATACTGCGAAGTTAGCTGACGCGATGGGATTTCTGCGGCAGTTCAAGCTGCGGGTTTTGCTTTTGTCCGCCGCGCTGGCTGGGCCTTGCTTCTGGCACCGGCGGATTGAGGCGGGCGATCTGGCGAGTCATGTGTACAACGCGTGGCTTGCGCAACTCATTGAAAAAGGGCAAGCGCCAGGGCTCTACCTGGTGAGCCGCTGGAACAACGTTCTATTCGATATCACGCTGCTGCACCTCGGAAAGCTTTTTGGGTATTCCGTCGCGGAGAAAATTGCGGTTTATGTTTGCGTGTTGATTTTCTTCTGGGGCGTTTTCGCGTTCGTGGCGGCGGTGACGGAGCGCGCGCCGTGGTTTCTCGCGCCGTGCATCGCGATGCTGGCGTACGGGTATTCCTTCAACATGGGTTTCATGAACTACTATTTGTCGCTCGGATTGGCTTGTTTCGGACTTGCGCTGTTTTGGGGAGCGCGGGGAAGGGAATGGATTTATGGCGCGCTGCTTCTGCCGTTCGTACTGCTCGCCCACCCGATTGGATTTGTGTGGCTGATCGGCACTCTCGCTTACGTCAAGGTCCGAGCGAGGCTGACGGGTTGGTGGAAGTTCCTGCCAGCAGCGGCGGCGGCGAGCGGGCTTCTCAGTGTGTACTGGTTCATGGTGCGACATGCAGCCAAGTATTTGGTCGATTGGGATCGTGGACCGTTTTATCTGTACAACGGAGCGGATCAACTGGCGCTTTACGGGCAGCGCTACTTCTATCTCGCGGGGGCAGCTTTCTTGTTTGGGCTTTTCTGCGTGGCCGTGGATCTTTATGCGGAGAGACGGGACGGTTCGAGATGGAGGAGATTCGAACTGCCGTTCGAATTATATGTGGTGGCATTTTGCGCGACAGGGCTGCTGCCTGAGAGTTTACGGCCGTCGCCGGATGGGGGATGGATCGGGCTGCTTGGGTCGCGGCTTACAACGATCTCGGCCATCTTTGGATTGTGCGTCCTGGGATTGCTTAGGCCGCGGAAGTGGCAACTAGCTGGATTCAGCGCGTGCGCGATTGTCTTTTTTACGTTTCTCTATCAGGACACGGGATGGATCAACCGGCTGGAAGCCAACGCAGAACAGTTAGTGAGCAATCTGCCGCCTGGGACGCGCGTCATTGCGACAGTGTGGGCGCCGCCGGGCTCGCGGATAGCATTTGTGGGCCATGCGGTGGAGCGCGCCTGCATTGGTCACTGCTTCAGCTATGCGAATTATGAGGCGGCTTCGGGGGAGTTCCGGGTGCGAGTGCGGAAAGGAAGCCCGGTGGCGACTTCGTCGACGGATGATGCGGAGGACATGGCTTCCGGGGAATACGAAGTGGGTGACGAGGACCTGCCGATGAAGCAGATTTATCAGTGCGATTCCGGCGACCTGACGAAACTGTGCATCCGGGATCTGGAATCCGGCGAAACCAATGGCCGGATGGGATACAAGCCCGCGAGCCGGTGACCGGCGAAACAGTGGACTGGGCCGTTTTAGGTGAAAGACAAATTGGCTCTTGCAGCAGGCCAATATCTGGTAGAATTGGCCGAGGGTGAGAGACAATGTTGCCACTCCATCTCCAGCCGCAGAGTCACGTTCCACTTTACGTCCAGCTTCGAGATCAGTTGCGCGCGCTTGTGCATGCGGGCGATTTGCGTCCGGGCGACCGCATACCGGCGAGCCGGGAGCTCGCCACGATGCTTGGCGTTCACCGCACAACGGTGGCGAACGCGTACGCGGAGCTCGAATCGGAAGGGTTAATTCAGGGCCACGTCGGCCGCGGAACGTTTATCAAGGGAAACGGCAATGGATTGAAGATTTCGCCGCCGGCGCCTCCGGTACTCAATGGCAACGAAGGCGTCCGGTGGGAGCTGCTGTTTGCGGATGAGCGCGGCGAGGAGATCCTGAGCCGGCTCACGGCCAGCGCGCCGGTGGATGCGCTTTCGTTTGTGATGGCGCGCCCGGCGGAGGAATTTTTTCCGATTGAAGAATTGCAGATGTGCGTGAACGCGGTGCTGCGCCGAGAAGCCGCGGAAGTGCTGAATCTTGGGCCGTCGGATGGGTATCCGCCTTTGAAAGAAGCGTTGCTCGAGATGCTGCATCGCGACGGGATCGTGGCGAAGGATGAAAATTTGCTGATCACGGATGGGTGCCAGCAGGCTTTCGACCTGATCAGCAAAGCGTTTGTGCGGCCGGGCGATTCGGTGATTATGGAGAACCCGACGTATCCCGGAGCGGTGGCGATTTTTCACGGGGCGCGCGCCAGGTGCCTGAGCGTTCCAATGAGAACGCATGCGGAGCCGGGAGTTCCTCTGGGGCTGGACCTGGAAGCCCTGGAGGCCACGCTGGCAGCGAATCGCGTGAAGCTGATCCTGCTGACGCCGGACTTCCAAAACCCAACAGGAACATCGATGCCGCTGGCTTCAAGGCGCAAAGTCTTGGAACTGGCGGGGCGGCACCAGGTTCCGGTCGTGGAAGATCATATTTATGCGCGGCTGAATGCGCGGGAAGAGCGAATTCCCTCGCTGAAGCAGTTGGACCGTTCGAACATCGTCATCCACATTGACAGCTTCGCAAAGGTTGCATTTCCGGGATTGCGCGTCGGGTGGATCGTCGCTCCTGCGGCGGCCATTGAGCGGTTGCGCATCGTGAAACAAACGACGGACCTCCATACGGACCAACTGGCGCAAGCGACACTGGCGGAATTTTTGCGGCGCGGCCTCTTTAGCAAGCACCTGGCGAAAATGCGCAAGGTCTACACTTCTAGGCTGGCGGCGTTGGATGAGGCGCTGCGCAAGAATATGCCGGAAGGCACGCGCTGGATGCGGCCGGAAGGCGGCATGTGCTTGTGGCTGGAGCTTCCTCTGGGGTTCGACGCCAGCGAGCTGCTGATTCATGCGAAAGAACGCGGCGTGCTGTTTGCGCCGGGGCGGTACTTCTACGTGCAAAGCCCGCTGCCGAACACATTGCGGCTGGGGTTTGCGAGCCTGGACGAAAAGCAGATCGCGCGGGGCGTGGCTACGCTCGCGGAGCTGCTGAAGATCGAGATGCGCAAGCGGCAACGCGGTGTGCGACGGGCGGAACGCAGCAGGGTCGCGCTGGTGTGAGGAAATGAAGCAAAGAAGTAAGAAGTAAAGAAAGAACTGTGAAAAGCCAGCGAGGCGACGTTTTGAGCGAAATCATCCGGCTGGAGCCGAACCCGGCGAATCAGTGTTTCGGCTGCGGCGGGGACAATCCCGGCGGGATGAAGCTGACGTTCGAACAGGACAATACGAATCGCAAGATCGTGGGGCGGTTTGTTTTGGGCGAACGGTATCAGGGCGGCGGAGGATTCGCGCATGGCGGAATCATTGCGACGTTGCTCGATGAAGCCATGGGCAAGGTATGCCGCTTCCGCGAAGCGCGGGCGGTGACGGCGGAGTTGACCGTCGAGTACCTGAGGCCGGTAAGCGTGCAGAAGGAAATTGTGGTCGAAGGACGCGAGACGGAACAGAAGGGAAGAAACCTGTTCATGGCGGGTGAGATTCGCGATGAGTCCGGTGAAATTCTGGCAAGAGGGCGAGCGCGGTTTGTAGTGATTGCGCCGCGATGAACGGATTTGGCGGAGTGGCAACTGCCTGGAAATTCAAGGGTCGAGAGGAGAAGCGAGATGGACGCGAAAAAAGTGAACGGCAGCGGCAACGGGAGCAAGGGTTCGAATGAATGGCGCGTGAAAGTCGGCCTAGCCGAAATGCTGAAGGGCGGCGTGATCATGGACGTCACCAACGCGGAACAAGCGAAGATCGCTGAAAAAGCGGGCGCTTGCGCGGTGATGGCGCTGGAGCGCGTGCCTTCGGATATCCGCAAGGAAGGCGGCGTCGCGCGCATGGCGTCGATCAAGGTAATCCGCGAAATCATGGCGACGGTGACGATCCCGGTGATGGCCAAGGTGCGCATCGGTCATTTTGTGGAAGCGGATGTGCTGCAGGCGCTCGAGGTGGATTTCATCGATGAGAGCGAAGTGCTGACTCCGGCCGACGAAGAGAACCACATCTGGAAGCACGACTATCGCGTGCCGTTCGTCTGCGGAGCGAGGAATCTTGGAGAAGCGTTGCGCCGCATCGCGGAAGGCGCGGCAATGATTCGAACCAAGGGCGAAGCGGGCTCCGGCAACGTGGTGGAAGCGGTGCGGCACATGCGGACCATCGTGAGCCAGATGAAGAAACTGACGACGATGCGCGACGACGAGCTGATGCGCGAAGCCAAGGAACTGGGTGCCCCACTCGAACTGATTCGCCAAATTGCAAAGACCGGGAAGCTTCCCGTACCGAATTTTTCGGCGGGCGGCATTGCGACCCCGGCCGATGCGGCGCTCGTCCGGAAATTGGGCGCGGAAGCGGTTTTCGTCGGTTCCGGCATTTTCAAATCGAGCGACCCGGAAGCGCGCGCGAAGGCCGTCGTGAAGGCCACGACGCATTTCGAAGATCCAAAGATTGTTCTCGAAGCGCACGAAGAGTTGGGCGAGGCTATGAAGGGGCTGGATGTGCGCCAGATGGAAGAGAAGGACATGCTATCGACACGGGGTTGGTAATCAACTCCCAAGAATCATCACCCGGCGGCGTATGGTCCCAGCAGGCTGCGCCCCCATAAGGAACACCTGGAGTGAATGAAGTGAAGATTGGAATTTTAGCGGTGCAAGGAGATTTTGAAGCGCACGCGACGATGCTGGAGGGGCTCGGCGTCGAAACAGCCGAGGTGCGCACGCCCGCCGATCTTGATGGATGCGAGGGACTGATTCTTCCGGGGGGAGAAAGCACCACCCAGTTGCAATTCCTGCAGGAAGAAGGCGTGCGCGAAGCCATCTTGAAATTCGCAGAGCAGGGCGGCGCCATCTTTGGGACCTGCGCGGGCGCCATTCTGCTCGCCACGGAAGTGAAGAATCCGAAGCAGGACTCACTAAGGCTACTCGACATGACCGTGCTGCGGAACGCGTATGGACGGCAAGTGGCCAGCGACGTGGTAAGCGGACCAACAAAACTGAAAAAAGATCCTCTGGAGATGGTCTTCATTCGCGGGCCGATCATCGAACGTGCCGGGCCGGGCGTCGAAGTTCTCGCAGAATACGCCGGGAAGCCCGCACTGGTGCAATGCGGAAAGATTATGGCGGCTACGTTCCATCCGGAATTAACCGACGACGCGACGGTTCACGAGCATTTTCTCCAGCTCGCGTCTGCTGGAATACACCAAGAGCTGGGCAGCGTGAAGCCTTAGCCGTGCAAGATAGGAAAAATACCAACTCTTCGGCTCGAAGGCCCGGCCGCACGAAGGTGCTCTTTGTCTGCATCGGAAATGCCTGCCGGAGTCCAATGGCGCAAGCGATCGCACGCTACGACGCCGCGGATGTAATCGACGCTTCCAGCGCGGGAGTAGCCCCGCTCGGATTTATTCCTGACTTGACGAAGCGAACTCTGACAATGAATGGCTACTCGGCGGATGGATTGACCTCGAACAAAGCCACTCTAGAAGGATGCAACGCGGCGGACATCATCATCAACATGACCGGTGCCCCCTGGGCGGAAACTTTCTCGAATCGTGGGAAGGTGGAGGATTGGATCGTGCAAGATCCTTACAGCACCGATCCCGAGACGTATCAAAGAGTTCTTGAGGGAATTCAGCGGCGGATTGTCCAGCTTGCCAAAGGGCTGCGGGACAAGCGGGAAAATCGCACGACGGAAAAGTAGGAGCTCTATTGGGGCGGGACAAAACCAGCGTATCGCAAGAAGACTATCTGAAAGCGATCTGGGAAATGCTGGAGGAGGACCAGACGCCGATCAGCGCGCGCCTTGCGGAGGAATTGCACGTGACTCCCCCAGCGGTGACGGCTGCGTTGAAACGCATGACGCGTGACGGCCACGTGCGAGTGGAGCGCAGCGGACGGATTGACCTCACACAAAAGGGCCGTAAACGCGCACAGCATCTCGCCTTGCGGCACCAATTGGCAGAAGTGCTTTTGACCGATGTAATCGGCCTTTCCTGGTCGAAGGCGCACGATGAGGCGGAACGCCTGGAGCACGCCATCTCCCCGGAAGTCGAAGCCCTGTTGCTGCAGCGTTTCGGCAGCAAGAAGAGTTGCCCGCATGGCGTGCCCATGCGTGGGGGAGTCGCAAAGCTCCGGAAGCAAGGCGCCGTGCTCCTTGCGGACTTGCGCGCTAAGGATGCCGCGAAGATCATCTGCGTGTATGAAAAGGACGCCGAGTTTCTCAACTTTCTGGAGGGGCTGCGCCTGCGCCCGTCCACGACCGTTGAAGTGCTGAATCGTGAGTACGATGAGACGATGACGCTCCGCGCGGGCGGCAAGACCCTGCACCTCGGGAAGCCTGCCACCAGCCGGATCTGGGTCCGGCGTCTGAACAGCTGACCCAGCGGTGCTGGTTCTTCACGGCAACTTCGCAAAAGGGATTTCTTACTGCCGCTCGTCGAGGAGCGCCTTGAGCCGCGCGTAGCCGGCGCGGCTGACAGGAAGGCGCGCTCCATCCGCAAGAATCGCGATCCGACTCTCCTTGGCGTAGGGCTCGATGCGCACCACGCGCTCCAGATTCACGATGTAGGAGCGATGGATCCGAACAAAGTTGGCTGGGTCGAGGCAGGCTTCCAGGCCTGCAATGGTCTGCTGTTTGAGATGCTTTTTCCCTTGCGTCGCAAGAGCCACGTAATCGTCCTGCGCTTCCGCATAGTCGAGTTTTCGCACCGGGATTAGCGTGACCTTCGTGCCGTCTTTCACGACGAGGCGCTCGAGGAACTGTTGCGGTGGCCGGGCCGCGGCGGACAACTCGGCGGGCGTGGCCATTTTTTCTCCGAGCCGCGTCTTCGCGCGTTCGACCGCCGCGTCGAAACGCTCGCGGCCGATGGGCTTCAAGAGATAGTCCACCGCATGCACATCAAAGGCGCGCATGGCGTATTGGTCGTAGGCGGTGACAAATATGACCGGAATGTCCGTGCCGATCAACTCCAGAACGTCGAATCCCGTCAGCTTGGGCATCTGCACGTCGAGAAAAATCAAATTGGGCTTGTGTTCGGCAACGGCCTTTACGGCTTCCATGCCATTCGCGCATTCGCCGGCGATGGCAATCTCCGCATGGGATTCCAGAAATTCCCGAATGACGTGGCGCGCGAGTTCTTCATCATCCACGATCAATGCTTTCCAGCGTTTGTCTTGCGAGGAACTCATGCCTTTTCCTCGCTTTCCGCGGGAAGGGACAAACTGACTTGAAACAAGTCGCCTTCCGTATTCACCCTAACGTTAGCTTCTTTTCCGTACCGCGCTTCCAGCCGCTGTTGGACATTTTTCAATCCCAGGCCGCCAGAGCGGCGGGGCGGCGCATCGGGATCCCAGGAATTTTCCACGACAATCGCCAGCCGTCCATTTTGCCGCGCCGCGCTGAGGCGCACGTCGCCGCCTTCGGGCAGACCGGCGATGCCGTGTTTCACGGCGTTTTCGACAAGCGGCTGCAGCAGCAGGGGCGGCAAGAAGCAGGCCTTGGACTCTTCCTGGATGTTTTCGTGCATCTTCAGCCGGTCGCCAAAGCGAACTTTTTCAATCGCCAGGTACTTTTGCAACAGTTCCAGCTCCTCGGAAAAGCGAACCACGGTTTTTTCGCCCAGCCCTAGTGTCATGCGCAAAAAGTCGCCGAGCAGCACGCACATGTCGCGGGCCCGAGAAGGATCGATGCTGGTCAATGCGCTGATGGAATTCAGGCTGTTGAACAAGAAATGCGGATTGATCTGGGCTTTGAGGGCTTTCAGCTCCGCGTCGCGCGCCTGGATGCTGGTCTGCATCGCCCGCGTCTCGACCTCGCGGGTAGCGTCCTGGGCCAGAGCAACGTAGTGAAAGGCCGCGGCCAGCAAATAGTAGACGCATCCCGCACCGTAAAGAATCGAGATTCGATCCGTGAGCCGCCCTTCGATGCCCTGCAGCGCCGGATAGTAGGAGAGGGCGTGCGCAAGAAGTTTTCCAAGGCCCACCCACACGAGACTGAGGATTTGTGCGGCAACGATGTGCGTGGACAGAAGCCGCCAGAGGGGCGTGCGATCGATGGGGGAGATCCGGCACGAGTGCCAGGCCGGGAGGGAAATCAGTTCCCCAACCGCGGCCAATGCAAATCCGATAAGCCCTGCCTCGGGCCAACTGAGCCCACCGGGCGTTTGCAAAACGAACGCGAGCACGGCGGCAATGGGCAGCGCGGCAATTTTGTAAATTCGGTGCTGATTTTTCAGTGCAGTGTTGAGATTCATAGAGGCGTCTCAATTCTTGATTTCGACGCCCCCGAAAATGACCGCGCCGGTGAGGATCAATACCTTGCGGCGGGGATCGCTGAGGTCGGTGGTTCGCCCGACGCGTGTCTTGTCCGCGATGCCGCCGAAAATCGGCGTGCCGCGAAAGGCGATTTGCCAGGTCTCCGGGACGCGGATTTCGACACCGCCGAAGATGGCGTTGATTTCCAGCGTGGCTTCATCCGCTTGCATGTTGGCGTCGGTCATGTCAATTTCGACGCCGCCGAAGACCGCGCTGATGTGCCCGCCTTGAAAGTCCTGACTGGTGACCCGGCGTTCGACACCGCCGAAAATGGCCGCTTCATTCAGACTCGTTCGCGGATCGTCCCCGGGGAGACGGGCTGAAGGCCTTCTCCGCGCCTCTAGGGCGCCCCACATTAGCATCAGGCCGGTTGCGATTAATAGAATCGGCCAGATATCGTTCCAACGAAAGTGGGCCAGGCCCAGCTCATCGAGTTGAAAAAGCATTCCTCCGGCAATCAGCAAAATGCCCCAAAGGCGGCGCTCGCGCGACATTACGTTCGGAATCCCCGCACAAACCAGGAGCAGAGGCCAGAAGCGCCAGAGGCGGTCGACGGAGACGTACCCCATGCGGTCGAGGAGGAGGGCAACTCCACCGAGGACGAGAAAAGAGCCCCAAAAGAGTCCGCTGTTGCCTCTGCGGCCCATGTGAATGCCGCCCACGATCGGGTTGCGGCGCTTTCCGTCCGGGTCCATTTTCTCGCTCACGCTCGAATGAATCTCGCTGTGGATCTGGTCGTGGAGAGTATCGCTGAATTTCTTGGCATCGAAATCTTTTTCGTCGCTCACAAGCTCTCCTGTTGTTCCCCGGGTCCCATGGTCCGTTTTTCGTTACGCATCGGCGCCCTTCGCAGTGGAAGAGTCAGTCCCAGGCTTGTAAGCCGGAAACCGCCCCCGGAGGACGTCACGCAGAAGAAGCGCCCCAGCCAGAATCAGGATCAGCGGCCAGAATGATACCAAGAATTGCAGGACGCCCGACAAAAACCGGGTGTGATCGAACACGTAGACCTCTAGACCATGTAGCAGGGCCAGAACCAGCGCCGGTAGCGTTTCCAAGACGTGTCCTCCCGCATTTCCGGTTGCATAGGCAATCCGCGCCGCCGCTGCATCCAGGTTCGAGAAGAGAATCAGGAATCCCACGGCCAGAAGGACTGCGCCTGCAATCGAGGTCAGGCTCCTAGGGGTTGCTTGCCGTGCCGCCATGTTTGCCTCCCGAGGCCCGGTTTCCGGCCCCACCGCGATAATAGGGACCCCCCTAGGGAGCCGCACTGGGGATTCGGCAAGGACGGGGGATTTACCGGCAAATGGCGGCTGCGGGGAGGGGAACGATGACCCGAGCAGATTCCAGCCAGAGCCGACCCGCAATCACCATGTTGCAGTAGTGATGGATCTTGCAGGCAAAGTAAGCCCGAGCGTGCGTCCCCGGGAGACAAGCTTCACCACGATGGCCGGACCCACAAAGTCGCGGAGAAGCACTCGAATCTCGGGGTACTTTATTTTTGTGTAGACCGACTCCGGCTCATTGAATAGACTCCGGTAATCAATGGTGATCCCACGCTTTTTGTACTCCTCGAGGTAGCGCACAAAGTATTTCGCCAGTGCCGGGTAGTATTTCGGGTCGACATCCTGATGCTTCCTGACGTCGTAGAGCATCCATTCGGGGGGATAGTCCATGGGAGCCTGCAACGCGAAAGCGCCGTACCTGCGCGCCCGCAGGATGTACGTTCCGACACCATGGGGCCGAAATCCCGTTCGACCGAGAAATTCTTCATTTCGACGTCGCCCGGGGTGTCGTCGTACGTGTACCACGGCCCGGCGGACTGGAAGTCCGTCCCCGCGATAGGCGTTTTCATTGCCGTGAAGCCTGCCCCGTAGTGCGGGTCAAAAAGCGAACGAAGGACTTCTTCCTGCTTGTCGGCGGGGAGCGTATTTAGTGTGATGATGCCGGCTTCCATCAGGGAAGCGCCAAAGCCGTCCATGTTCTGATATTTCACGGAGTCGTTGATTTGAAACGTTGCGCCGGCTGTTGGCTTGGCATCGGTAAACTGCTGATCAGCCTTGCGTGTGAGCCGGTCACCCGCCTTGGAAGATACATGCACCTTTATTCTCTGCGCGTTTAGTGCCCGGGCGGAGAAGCCGAAGGAGAAACAGAGAGCTAGCGGCAGGATCAGGGCGGCAGGCTGCGTTTCTCCTCAGCAACAGGCTGATGAAACCTCTGCGGAAAGACACCTGCTGGTGTGAACAAGAGTTGATAGTGCAGGCATTGGCGGCTGTCAAGCACATCTCCACTATGAATAAGAACGCTTGCAATATGGTGCCGATAGGAATAGGGTATGCGGCACGCGTTGGGACATCCCCTGCAAACTCCTGTCCCCGGGTTCCTAGGAGCTCCAGGATGACCGCATCGACGGGCAATGCTGTCAGCAATCGTAGCGAGCGTTGGCGCTGGTTACTTTACGTAGCCGCGGCGCTGACGGGCGCGATGCTGACGTTTGTTGGCGCCCGCGCACAGCAAAAGGCCAGCGATGACGCCACTTTCCGGAGGCTCATCGACGTTTATTGCGCCGCCTGGAGCACCGGAAACGCGGAAGCTCCGGCGAAGTTTTATGCGAAGGAGAACGGCCTCGTTTTCTACGATGTCGCCCCGTTCGCTTACCATAGCTGGAAGGAATATCATGACGGCGTCCAGAAAGAGTTTCTGGCTACCGCCGAGAGCCTCCGGCTGACGGCTGGCAAAGACCTGAAGGTAACGCGGCGTGGAATGATCGCCTGGACGACCGTGCCAATGCATTTGACAGAAAAATCTAAGGACGGTAAGACAACGGAAACAGACCTCCGATATACGGGGATCTGGGAAAAGCGCGGCGCAAACTGGGTGCTTGTTCACGAGCACCTTTCTACGCCGATGGCCGGCGGCTAGGGTCTTGACGAAGAGGGCTGGGCGAATTCCGCCCATGGCGCAAGAGATGTTCAAGACACTTCACTATTACTGGAACGCATCGCGGGGCTATCGGTTCAACCCCTGGCGGAGCCCTTACATCCGTTGGCGCTTTGAGACTTTCCTGGGAAAAGAGGCCGCCAACCTGACGGCCAGCAAGTTTTTCCACCTTACATGGAAGTACCGCGACAATATGGAACGCTTCGTGGATTGGACCGCGGAGCGGCGCCGTTATCAACTCCGGCGCCACGCCTGAAGTCTTCGCTCGCATCGCATTCGCCAACAGGGATGGCTCGCCGGTCTACCCACCGGGCGTATAATGGTGGCTGAGAGGGGGATCCATGGATGAGTTGAAGATCCTCCAGAAGACAGATTCTTTGTACGAAGCGCGCTGGTGGGAAGCCGAGCCTGGCGGGCGAGTTCACTGCTACCTGTGTCCGCGCCACTGCCATATTCATCCCGGGCAAGCAGGATTCTGCTTCATTCGAATGAATCAGGGTGGAAAACTCTACAGCCTGGGATACGGCTCTCCGGCCGCATTGCAAATTGATCCCATCGAGAAAAAACCGCTGAGCCATTTCTTGCCGGGAACGCACGTCTTCAGCATGGGCACGGCCGGCTGCAACATGGGCTGCTTTTTTTGCCAGAACTGGGACATTTCCAAATCGCGGTCCGATCAAGTTCGTTCGCAGCACGTTCCGCCCGAGGATGTGCCGCTGCTGGCTTTGAAGTACGGCTGTGAGTCGATTGCGTTTACCTACAACGAGCCGACGATCTGGGGCGAGTACGTCATCGACATCTGCAAGGAAGCGAAGAAATATGGGTTGAAGACCGTGATGGTCACGAACGGATACATCACCTATGAAGCCTTCCACGATATTTACGATCACCTCGATGCGGCAAACGTTGATCTGAAGGCGTTCACGGAAAAGTTCTACGGGAAGATCACGCTGACGCATCTCCAGCCCGTGCTGGAAATGCTGGACTGGCTGAAGAAGGAAACAAACGTTTGGTTCGAGATTACGAACCTGATGATTCCGACGTTGAATGACGATCCCGCGGAGACGCGCAAGCTCGCGGAATGGATCTTGACGCATTTAGGGCCGGATGTGCCACTACACTTCACAGCCTTTCACCCGGACTTCAAGCTGCAGGACAAACCGCGGACTCCAGCCGCGACGCTCGATCGTGCGCGGCAGATCGCGCTCGATGCCGGACTGCACTACGTCTATGAGGGCAACATTTACAGCGACGGTGCGAATACCTATTGCCCGCAATGCAGGGAACTGCTGGTGCGGCGGTCCTGGCATGACGTTCTGGAAAACCGCATAAAAAAGGGATCCTGCGGAAACTGTGGTTTTGCGATCGCTGGTGTCTGGGCGAATGATGATAGAAAGAAGCGCGGCATCACGCGCGGCGCCTCCACAGCCATGCCGAACTACGGCCCCTTGCATTTCTAAATCCCTTCTACCAACCCCGATAGAGAGAATAAAAGCCCGGTCCGACGCGCATGCCATGATGCCACCCGATCGGGAAGGCCCACGACACCAGGGCACCAAGAACGGCTTGAAAGACTGTGAGCGGGAGAATGTTGCGTTCGCGGGCGAAGAGCCAGGACATCGCAGTCCCGCCAATCCATGTGATCGGAACCAGCACAGGATTAGGCCAATGCAGGGCCCCGAAGATAGCACCAGAGATGAGCGAGGCGCGTGCAGGACTATTGGTTGCGGCAAGAAGACGGTTTGTCGAGTAAGAGTTCAACGCCACTTGTTGCAGCAAGCAGAAGGACATGTACCCGAAGAAGCGGTTGGGAACCAGAAGATGCTCGGCCCGGCGATGCCATCCGCCGAGCAGGATTCCGATGACACAAACTACAAGAATGCATGGTACGAGGAACCAGGCCGTCTGTTTCGTCGCAGCCCATAGGTTGTCGGCACGCCATCCGACCGTCTTTGGAGTATCCCGGTGGAGAAGAAAACCGGCGATCAGCCAAACGGGGAAAACAAGCCAGGAATACTTGTAGGGAGCCTGGAGCTGCCAGATGTACACGGCGACAAGAGCACTGAAGGCAAGAGCTTCTGCCAGGTTGAACAGAGGAGAGTTTGCGTTGACCCGCATTCTGTTAGTTCGCGAGTTGTTCTTCGTCAGGATGGCTCTGATCGAGCAGATGTAGCGCACCTTCAAATAGCTTGTCGATCTCGGCCTCATTTGCCTCATGTGGCGCGAGGAACTCGTGCAAGTCAAACTCCGGGAAGCCGCGATTGGTCACCCGCGCGGGAAGAAGCTCCCGCAAGCGGCGCGATTCGACGGCGCCCAGCGCACGAACTTCTTCGAAGATAACGCGCCGCAGTGGATCGTGAAAAACAGCGGGATCGAGCAGCCTGCAAATTTCCAGGCGTGTGCCGGGCTTGAGCAACACCGAGCAGAGGAGCCGCAGCGTGTTCCGCTCCAGTTGCAGTCTCCCGGTTGAGTCTTCGTTGTACGCGGGGAGGTTCATTATTTTGTTCTCAGAAGATGAGATGATATTTGCTGGAGTGAGGTTGCGTTCGAGGGAGCAAAATTGCATGGATCACAAGCACCGGGTCATTATTCTGGGAGGTGGATTTGGCGGGCTGGCCGCTGCGAAAAAACTAAAACGCGCTCCGGTCGAAGTCACATTAATTGACAAGCGAAATTTTCATCTTTTCCAGCCGCTCATGTATCAAGTGGCGACCGGCTCGCTTTCACCGGGGGAAATTGCCGCACCTCTTCGCGGCGTCCTGAGCCGTCAACAGAACACGCAGGTTCTGCTGGGCGAGGCCGCGGACGTAGACCCAGATGCCAAAAGGGTGACTCTTTGTGACGGAGCGATGTTCGAATACGACTCGCTAATTGTCGCGACGGGTTCGCAGACTTCTTACTACGGCAATGATTCCTGGAGGGAGTGGGCGCCCAGCTTGAAATCGGTCGAAGAGGCCACCGCCATTCGCCACAAGATTCTCTATGCGTTCGAACGCGCGGAGCGCTCCGCCACAGAAGAAGAAGCGCGCGCCTGGCTGACCTTCGTGATTGTTGGAGCCGGAGCGACAGGGATGGAGCTGGCCGGTGCACTCGCCGAAATTTCGCAGGAAACGCTGCGGCACGACTTTCGCAAAATCAATCCGAGCGACGCGCGAATCATTCTGATGGAGGGAGCGCCACGCGTTCTCGGGGCGTTCCCCGAGGATTTATCCGCTAAGGCGGAGAAGCTGGTGGCGCGACTCGGCGTGGAAGTCGTCAAGGGCGTCATGGTGACGAAGATCAGTAAAGAAGGCGTCGAATTCAAGCGCGGAGATTCCGTGGAAGCTCTAGCGGCGCGGACCGTGCTTTGGGCTGGCGGTGTCGTGACGACGCCATTTGGGCGCAAGCTCGCAGAGCGCACCAAGGCAGATACGGATCGCAGCGGCCGAATCAAGGTCAGGCGCGACCTCACGATCCCGTCCTATCCGGACATTTTCATCATCGGCGATCTCGCCCTCGCCGAGGACGAGAAAGGGAAGCAGTTGCCCGGCGTCGCGCAGGTAGCGATGCAGGGAGGCGCCTACGCGGCAAAGGCTATCCGGCGGCGCTTGGAAAGCAAGACGGAACTGCCGGCCTTTCACTATTTCAATAAGGGCGATATGGCTGTGATCGGCCGCGCCGCGGCCGTGGCTAACATTTTTGGCTTTCACATATCGGGGCTGGCCGCCTGGCTGATCTGGCTCTTTGTCCACTTGATCTACATTGTGGAGTTTCAAAGCCGCGTGATTGTTTTCATTCAGTGGGGATTCGAATACCTCACCTTCAGCCGCGGCGCGCGCTTGATTACCGGCGAGTCTGCCACGGATCCAATCGACCCGACAGCCAGAACGGGGGCTGGGGGCGTGTGCAGCTGAGTTGCAGGTCGGGCTTCTCCCGGCAGATCACAGCGGCGTGCTCCTCGCGCGAGACGCTCATCGTGGACTGCTTGACGGCGAATGCTGCGGCCGTCGAACTATTGCGGACCTCGGGTTTTCGCTATGCACGCAGGCTGACTCGCATGGCTCGCGGCCCCAACGGCTATCCCGGGAATCCTGTCACCCTCTGCGCAATTCTTGGTCCCGAATTCGGATGAATTGTCCTGCCAATCGGGGTAAGCTTCGCATCCTGTTTCATTAAGGAAAAGAAGTTGCAGTTTCTTAGAAGAGGTGGCAAATTTCCGTGGCAGACGATCCATCCAAGTGCATCTTTTATGGCTGGTGGGTCGTTGTCGCCGCCTTCCTGAATCTCTTTTTCATCGTTGGCATCATTTTTTACGGTTTTCCGCTTTTCTATCCGTCGTTCGTGGAGTCTCTTGGTTTCACGCGCGCTCAAGTCACGCAAGGGTTTTTTCTTGGTTTTCTGCTCGTCGGACTGCCCCTTGGATTTCTAGCCGGTGCTCTTATTGATCGGCTCGGTGCGCGATTCGTGATTCTTTCCGGAGTCGGCCTCGTTGCGGTGTCGCTGCTCCTCATGGGATCCATGACGAAGTTTTGGCAATACGAACTTCTCTGCATCATGGAAGTTCTGGGTTACGTGCTGGCTGGCCCCATCGCCAATCAAGTTCTGGTCGCCCGCTGGTTTCGCAAACGACGCGGCCAGGCCATGGGTTACGCCTACCTCGGACTCGGACTCGGCGGAGTTTTTTCCCCGCTCCTGATCAACTTTCTGACAAGGAGCATTGGATGGCGCCATGCTCTTGAATTGGTGGGTGCCCTAGTTGCCGTCGTGCTTCTTCCCGTCGGAATCTGGGTTACGCGCTCAGGCCCGGAAGAGTTGGGTCTTCTCCAAGATGGCGTTGTCGACTCCGATTTTACAACCGAGAAATCAATAGCTGCGGACCGATCCTCCGCTGGCGTCGCGAAAGCAGTTCGCTCCGCCAGTTTTTGGCTCATTCTCGCCGGGTCCACTCTCGTCATCGGCGCCATCGGGGCAGTGATTCAACACTTCATTCTTTTTCTCAAGGATGCAGGCTACTCGCCAACCGCAGCTTCTCAATTCTTTACGGTATTGCTCACGTCAAGTCTGGGCGGCCGAGTGCTGGTCGGCTATGTGGCTGATCGCTTCCGAAAATCCAGCATCATGGCTCTTTTCTATCTTTTGATCGGAGCTTCCGTATTTCTGCTCGCGTGGCCACATGCGCCCGCGGTGCTCTGGACCTTCGCCATTGTCTTTGGTTTTTCCATGGGCGCCGACTACATGCTCATCCCTCTGGTAACCGCCGAATGCTTTGGCACCGCTTCTCTGGGAAAACTTTTGGCGCTCATCATCATGGGCTACTCCCTCGGCCAATGGGGAGCACCCTGGATGGCAGGAAGAATGTTTGACGCGCGCCACAGTTACGACTTGGCGTGGAAGTTCATGGCGATTGCAGGCGTGGTTGGAGCCGCGGCCATCTACGCGGTCTCCGCTCGAACGCTTCGAGCTTTCCGCTTGAACTCCAACTCTTAATCTGGCCAGCTCGGATTTCATGATTCAGGCACACAATTAGTGGGTGAAGACAGGTGACCCTGGCTGGGGCTGTTTCTTCTTGAGCCCGTCCACGAATGCGGGGGGTTCGCTGCCGCGATGGTTTCCGAGCATCCATTCGATGCGGTGTTGCAAATCTGATTTGTCCAATTCTCCGAGCACTCTTCCTACAACTTTGCCCTCCGCGTCGAGGAATACAGTTGCGGGGATGGCCTCGCCCAGGTTCAGCTTCTGCATGTCACTGGTCGTGACGCCAACCAGTATCGGAAAGCGTATTTTGTGCTTCTTAGTAAAGGGTGCGATTTGTCCCTGGGTCTTGTCGTTATCCAGAGACGCACCGAGCAGCACGACACCTCTATGCTGATACTTCCTTGCATGTCCGCCAACAGGCCCATTTCGTGCTGACAGGGAACACACCACGTCGCCCAAAAATTCAGCACCACGATTTTGCCATGGTAGTCCCTCAAACTCTGCGCATTCCCACTTGCATCATTCCATGAGAGTGTGGAGGAAGGCTCCTGAGCCCAACCTGAGGCCACTGCGGAAATGAGGATCATGAGACACGTGCGATAGATTTTCATTATTGCCAAACGGCGTTTCCTCTGTAACGCAAGCTTCAAGGACTCAGCGGCGGATGCCTTCAGATTTCTGAATACCATTTTTTCAAAACGAGCGAGTATATCCGACGAGGGTCAAATAGTCGGCGAATGCAGCATCCCCCGCCTTGCCCTGCATCTGGTCAGGCTCGCTACGTTTGCGATTGCGCTGGAATGCAACCGGGATGTTCAGCGACCATGTGTCCCTGCCACGTTCATATTGGAGGCCTGGTTCAACCGAAAGCGCGTATCCCGGCCGTCGGAACCCCAAGCTGCCGCCGAGAAGGTCGTGTACTTTGACTCCCTCATATCGGAGTCCCATCTTGGCCGCCAATCCCCTCATTTTCGGAACGGGATAAGCCACACCACCATCAACCAGGTACTGGTCAGGTATCGACATCGTGGCGGTCAGTGGATTTGGTTTTCGCGGCGCACCGGCGAGGGATGCATTGGGTGTGCCGTTGCTTTCTTGCGGAGTAACCAGGTAATTTCCTGACACATAAAGAATTGCCCGCTTGACCCTTTGGAAGGCCTGCATTCCGAGGCTTATGCCGTAGCCGCCTGCACCCGGCTGAATGGACTGGTCCACAAAAACGGTTTGCGGACCGCTAACCGTTTGGACCATATCTGTGGCCCGGTCATCCCTGGTGGGAAACACAGCACCAAAAGAAAAGGCACTGTTTCGTCCGTGTTCTCATGAATGCCTCAAGAGGTTCACAAGGCACGAAGAGCTTGACCTGGAGCTAGCTCGACTGCGCGAAGAAAAAAGACAGCATGAGACGGAGATCGCTCGGCTGGTTGAAGCGATTGCGACAGGGAGGGGCGGCTCGAGCCTCGCTGATGCCATCGCTGGAAGAAAAAGGAAATTCCGGCAGATCACGGATCGCTTGGTGGAACCAGGTCGCGGATCGCTGAAAGAGAAACTGGACGAACTCCGCACGTTCACCGTATCACGCCTCGCCGATCTAAGAAGAAGTGGGCCGAACATTTGCCAGTCCACTCCGAGTGATTGGCTGCCGCGTAGCTGACAAGCCGGCGGAGCGGGGGATCCTCGTCTGCCCTTACCTATAGGCGCCGGATAAATACGTCAGCAGGAAGTTTGAATCGTGAACTTAATTTGCGAACCTGCCCGAGCGTGAGGTTCCGTTGTCCAGCGAGAAACATCGAAACGGCACTTTCCGATCCGAATTCCGGCGTTAAATCACGTTGCCTAAGGCCTTGCTGTTCGATGAGGAACCGCACGACGGAAACTGCATCCGCGTCGGGAATTGCGTAGTGCGCTTGCTCGTAGCGTTCCACGAGTAAGGTCAGAAGTTCGATTGCTTCCACTTCTGCGGAAGAGGGGTCCTCTAGAGCTGTCAATTGGAAGAGGGCGTTTGTATACACTTCCAGTTCCTTGTCATTGCGTATGACGTGGGGAGCACCCTTCGCAATCATTTTCGCCGGGTCTGCGAGAACTGTATTCATTTTGCACCAAACCTCCGATCCCATTTCCGTGGATCGTTGTACTCCTTGTGTGTCAGGAAGGACCGAATGTAGACGTGCCCTTCCGTCCGTTTCTCATCTATTGTCTTCGCATAGTGAATGACAGTGATGAGCCTGTAGCGGTTTCGCCGGATGTTAAACACCACGTATCCACTAATGTAGTCGGCATCCCGAAACATGAGCCGAACTTCCGCCAAATTATGCCATCGGACGCCTTCGACTATAGCGACCCATGCCTTGATCTCATTCGCAGCATCTGGATACTCCTGTATAGCCTCGCTCAGATGCTTGCGCGTCACAATGTGCACTGCCAATGGTACTTCACAACATGTGAAGTAGTCAAGCGGGATCGCGGGCAAATTGAAGCTGCTCGGGAAGGGACGGTGAGACGGGCGAGAGTTGCAGCATAGCTATAGAATTTAGTGGTTACCTACGTTTTAGGAGCTGGCGCGTCCTGGGCACAGTTGCAAATTGCAGGCAGCACTGAGGGACTTCTGAAATTCAAGATCAGATCGAAAGGCCGCGCATAATCATTCGCGTCGATCACCGCGGACGAGGCGGATCGGTCTTTCCTCATGGTTGTTTGCCGTGAGACGACACCTCTTCCAGAGTGGCTTTGTTTCGAGTCGCCACCTCCTGTCCGGCTAGGTGAAGAATCTCCGCGTATCTTCCTTTCGCGCGTGCGCGAGCCGTAGGCAGCACGTCTTCGGGAGGTTCCCAGGGAGAAAGGGCGGGACGCAGGGGCGATCCGTCAGTTCACCATATCTTTTCTCCGGATTGCTTAAGTGCAGCGAGTGTGGCGCGAGCGTTTGCACGAACAGCGTTCGAGTGTTTCGGCGTGCACTGGAACGCAGGCTGGTGGACGGGTTACAAGAACAGATCACGCAACGGTTCAATGAGCGTGTTCTCCATCGCCGTCATCACGCTCGTAAACGGAGCGGACAACATTGGAGTATACATGCCGGTTTGTTTTTGCCAGCCGGTCGCACCTGTGGTTGGTTCTGTCTACCTATGGCCTGTTGGTCCTCGTGTGGTGTGCCGGCGGGAAATGGATTGGAAGCCACCCTCTTATTCTGAAGGCGGTTGACCGTTGGGGTCATTGGATTGGGCCGTTTGTGCTGATCGGGCTGGGCGGTTACATTCTCCTGTTCACCTCACACTGACGTTTTGGATGGAGTGAAGCAAACCTGACCCCGCACGCTCTGACATACTAGTGGACTGTAACAGCTGAAAAGATAGTATGATTGTGTTCATGGAGAACACTATCGTACTGACGGACGCGGAACGTATGGAACTTAACCAGCGAGCGGCGAGCCGCAGCGGGCGTGCCGATGATGCGCGCCGGGCGCGGCTGATGTTGCTGCTCGAGGCAGGCCATACCTGGGCCGGGATTCGCGACAAGCTGGACTGCAATGATGCGTTTATCGATCGCTGGAGCAAGCGATTTCGGGAAGAGCGGCTGGCAGGGCTGTTCAGCAGGCACGCTGGGCAAGAGGCCAGCACGCTGACTCCGGCGCTGGAGGCGCGCATTCTGGAATGGACGCTCAAACGTACGCCGCCGGACCCGGACGGGGCGACTCAATGGAGCACGCGCAGGCTGGGAACGCAGCTCAAGATCAGTCATATGATGGTGTCGCGGGTGTGGGCCAAGCACGGCCTCAATCCGCAGCGGCTCGACCGCTACATGGCGACCAACGACCCGGACTTTGAGCAGAAGGCCG
>WNFF01000092.1_pt1 | contig 56783 bp, 63 predicted proteins | sample 5400441 | NCBI WGS metagenome assembly WNFF01 (sample SAMN13153345, study PRJNA577476) | soil metagenome | isolation source: 120 cm saprolite under Douglas fir tree site 2 hole 3 replicate 1 | place: USA:California | collected 2015-04-18 | reverse complement strand
AGCGCGGCGAGGGACCGCCGATCCTGTTCCTGCACGGCAATCCCACCTCGTCCTATCTGTGGCGCAATGTCATTCCCGAGCTCGAGGGGCTGGGCCGTTTGATCGCGCCGGACCTGATCGGCATGGGGGACTCGGACAAATCGGGAGAACCTGCCCGTGTTGAAGGTTGTTCAGCTTTCGCCGAACGTCAGTAACCGCGAGACCTAAGTTGGTGTTGCGCCAAGTTGGCAACTACAATTGCTCGACGGAGAGCCGGGCGTCGAGATTGGCGTGTCATAGCCCAACGCGTTTTGGAGTTTTGCGATCGATCGGCCATATCGGCAAATGGGGATTCCGCGAAACTTGCGACTCTTCGACGTCTCAAAAGGTGGCAGATATGACGTTCCAGACGTGTCTCTGATAGCTTAGTCTGGGTTCCGAATGAGTACCGGCACGATAAAGGCCGCGAACGCTACGAAGCTGAAGCTAGCGTCGAAAACAAAAATCACTCAGGAAGCTGAAACAAAATGAATTCAAAAGCCGTCACCGTGAAAGTCGCGGTCCTGGACGACTATCCGAACCTGGCCATGCGAATGGCCGATTGGTCCGCCTTGAAAGACCGCGCGACAATAACGGTTTTTAACGATCACATCGCGGGCACGGACTCTGTTGTAGAACGGCTACATCCGTTTGACGTGGTCAACATTATGCGGGAAAGAACTCCGCTTTCGCGTGAAATTATTGCCCGCCTTCCGAATTTGAAATTGATTGCTTCAACCGGACCCCGCAATGCTGCCATAGATGTCTCTGCAGCCGCCGAGCGCGGGATAGCAATTGCTCATACGGGCTACAGGTCGGAACCTACGATCGAATTCACATGGGCATTGATTTTGGCAAGCGTCCGCAACTTCGTTGCTGAAAGCAACAATTTCCGATCAGGAGGTTGGCAACAGTCGATTGGAGGAGATCTCAACGGCAGGACTCTCGGCGTCCTCGGGCTTGGCAATGTCGGCGCACAGGTCGCAAAAATCGGAAGCGCATTCGGCATGAATGTGATTACCTGGAGTCAGAATATGACCCCTGAACGGGCGGCTGCGGCGGGCGCGATAAGCGTCTCTAAAGTCGAATTATTCCGCCAGTCAGACATTCTAACCATACACGTTGTCCTCAGCGAACGGACCAAGGGGATGGTGGGCGAAGCGGAGCTCGCGCTGATGAAGCCAACGTCGCGCTTGATTAACACGTCTCGTGGACCAGTCGTAAACGACGAGGCTTTGATAAAGGTGCTACAAGCGCGAAAGATCGCCGGTGCGGCTTTGGACGTCTTTGATGTCGAACCTCTGCCTGCGGATCATCCATATCGCTCTTTGGACAATGTGCTCGGCGCACCACATATCGCGTATGGTACAGAGGGTCTGTATCGAACTTTCTACCAAGATACCGTCGACAACATATCCGCTTGGCTCGATGAGCAGTGATAGCACGCAGTGTGCGCCTATGCCTGTTCCAGCCGTTTCGACGTCAAGCCCAGCTCCAGCCGCGGGTGCGCACACCATGTTCGCGCTACGAGCTTATCGGACCCGAACAGGGCATTACTAAAATTCATATAGCCTAGGTGGTGTGGACACTTACCGCAGCCACAGGACGATGGCCGCGAGCGTGCTTATCCAGTTAAGGCCCAATCGCACCACATCTTGCGCGCCGTCAACTTGAAACTGAGGAAGAGATGTCCGCTTATGTGGTTCTCCAGATTGAAGTCACTGACGCAGAAAAACTCGCCCAATACCGAGAGATCGCCACGCCGATCGTTCAGAAATACGGCGGCAGATACCTTGCTCGCGGGGGCAGGCTGGACGTGGTGGAGGGAGACTCCTTGCCCCGGATTGCAATAGTAATAGTCGAGTTCCCCTCGATGGACGCCTTCAAGCAATTTTATGATGCTCCAGAATACCAGGCGGCGAAGGCCCTTCGCCAGAGCGCAACTCGAGGAACGATGCTCGTTGTCGAAGGGCTGTAAATCAATAATTGGTAGTCTTGGGGGTTAACCGGATAGGCATGGCTGCGAGAGTAACGACGGCCCGATAATTTCCGGCGGTCTTTTCGAAATGGGTCTCGACGCGGTGGAGCTGCTTAAGCTTTGGGAAGCAGCATTCCACAAGATGGCGCTGGGCATAAAGATGTTTGTCGGTATTTGAGCGCAGGTGACGGATTGTTGGGGATGACGGCGAGCGCCCCCTTTTGTGGCGATGACTTTGCGCAAGTGATCGGCGTCATAGGCTGTATCAGCCATGACGACCTCGGCGGGAATCCCTCGACAAAGGCAGCGGCTTGCGGTGGCCGGCACGTACCATTGGAAACCGCGCGCGTTTAGATAACCGCCGCCGCAAGCAATCGGAGCACCGGCGGACGGAATTGTTGTCCCGGCTGACTGCCGAATGCCGCCGAGAATATTTGACGTCCCAAAAGGTGGCAGAAATGACGTTCTAGTTGCGACATCGATCGTCTAGCCTCCAGTTCTCGCAACCGCCGCCGCACTCTCTGAGAGTAACCCGCTTCGTGCTGGAAGCTGGCAGCAATTGGTTGGTGACATCGGGGAAGGACGCTTCTTGCTCTCGGACCCGGTAGTGTTGAAGCGAAGGTTGCGAGGCTCGGTCCGGCATTTGAGATGGAGATGATTGCCTGGAGCTGGAGCAAGACAACTGGGCGCCCCAATCAAGAAAACAAAATCAAAATTAAAGGCAGGAGGGAAGTTTAAACGTGTGGTCGAGGGGATCAGGTAGCCTTCATCATTGTAACCGGCGAACAGTTTTGCATGGTCATTCCGGCCTGGCCCGTCGTTCGGGCGAAACGAGATGATGCAGGCACAACTCGCGCAGCGGCGCTCTCCCTTGCTGGCGGTTCGCGACGTCAGCGTTGTGTTCGGCGGCGTCATCGCTTTGAACGGCGTGTCTTTCGACATGCAGCAAGGGCAAATTCTCGGGCTCATCGGACCGAACGGCGCCGGTAAGACGACGCTTTTCAATTGCTTGAGCCGACTTTATCAGCCGAGCATCTCGCTGTTCCTCGGCATGGTGGTCGGCGGCGTCGGCTGGCTGCCCGGATCGATCGTAGGCTCCGCCTTCATCATCTTCGTGCCGAACGTCGCGGAGGGAATTTCCAAGGGTCTCTCCGGCGCTGTGTTGGGCGTCCTTCTGTTCCTCGTCATCTTCCTGGTGCCTCACGGTGCAAGGCAAGTGGCGCACTATTTTGAGTCCATCTACGACTAGAGTCAGAAAATCCAGAGGAAACAAAATGTCTTCAACAAAGCTCAAGCGCGCAATACCGATCGCAATCGTCGCAATGGCTGTCGCCAGCGGCAGCGCAGCTGCCCAGAAAAAATACGATACCGGTGCAACAGACACCGAGATCAGGATCGGCAACATCATGCCGTACAGCGGTCCGGCATCCTCATACGGCGTGGTAGGCAAGATCGAAGAGGCCTATTTCAAGAAAATCAATGCCGAAGGCGGCATCAACGGCCGCAAGATTAACTTCATTTCGTATGACGACGCTTACAGCCCTCCAAAGACGGTGGAGCAAGCCCGCAAGCTCGTCGAAAGCGACGAAGTTCTGTTGATCTTCAGTTCGCTCGGAACACCGAGCAATTCCGCGATTCACAAATACATGAACGCGAAGAAGGTGCCGCAGCTGTTCGTCGCCACTGGCGCGACAAAGTGGGGCGACCCGAAGGAATTCCCTTGGACCATGGGCTGGCAGCCCAGCTATCAGAGCGAAGCGCGGATCTACGCCAAGTTCCTGATGAAGGAAAAACCTGACGCCAAGATCGCGGTGCTTTATCAGAATGATGACTTCGGGAAAGATATTCTGAGGGGCCTCAAGGACGGTCTCGGCGCAAAGGCAGATTCAATGATTGTCGCCGAGGACGGTTATGAGGTATCCGAGCCAACCATCGACGGTCATATCGTCAAGCTGAAGGCCGCCGGTGCCGATGTTTTCATTAATTTTTCAACGCCGAAAGTCGCGGCACAGGCGATCAAGAAAATTGCGGAGCTAGGCTGGAAACCGCTGCACATCGTCGCCAACGTCAGCGCGTCCGTCGGTGGCGTTATCAAGCCGGCGGGTTTCGAGAATGCGCAAGACATCATCTCGGCGCAATACACCAAAGACGGCGTCGATCCGCTTTGGAAAGACGATCCCGAGGTAAAGCAGTTTGTCGCATTCATGGACAAGTGGTTCCCGGAGGGCAACAAGGCCGACTACTTGACATTGACTGGATACGCCCTCGCGCAAACCATGGTCCATGTGCTGCAGCAGTGCGGCGACGATCTCACCCGCGCTAACGTGATGAAACAGGCGGCGAGCTTGAAGGATTTCGAGCCCGCAGGCTTGTTGCCCGGCATCAAGATCAACACCAGCGCCACCGACTTCTATCCCGTCGAACAGCTCCAGATGATGCGTTTCAAAGGAGAAAACTGGGAGTTGTTCGGTCCCATTATCAGCGGCGAGATCGGAGGCTAATTGTGAGCGTTCGACAGGATGTCGTTTCGGTTCTGATCTCGAAAACTGTAGTCGCCGAAGCTTCAGGGTTTCCGACGAGGAACCGGATGAACATAACCCGAAAACCCGACTGGGTGCGCATGGTGGAGAATGAATTGTCCAATCGGTGAGAGTGGTAAGACGACGAAGGCCGAGGGCGCAATTGCCTCAGGTAGGTTAAGCTTGCGTCCATTGCATTCAGCACATCAGGCCGATTGAGAGAGATTTTTGTTATCGGCCCGTCGGTCTGGACCAAGACGTGGGATGGATTGGACTGGTTCATATCAGGATTTCCTGCATTTTGTATGAGCCGATTGGCTAGGCCTCGAAGTTACCGCAGCGTGGGCGAGTCAACGCGGGGGATGCTTGTCTTTACCGACAAGCATCCTGTTCACCGCCCCCCTCCGAGCATCGCCTTTGTCGCACTGAGAAACACCCAGGAAGGTGTCAGTCGCCCGCGAAGGTTCCGTTCCGTACCGATCGCGCGAAATCGGCAACTGCGCGACCTATTTCGTCAGGGCTGTCCTCCTGGATGAAGTGACTTCCCTTGACCGTGATCTCCTTTTGATTTGGCCAAGTCCGGCAGAAATCGCGGGCCGCCCCGGTCAAGATCGACCCCGGCTCGGCATTGATGAACAGCTTGGGGATCGGACTTTCGGCCAACCACTGGCCATAGTTATCGACGATGGCGACGACGCTTGCCGGCTCTCCTTCAATCGGCACCTGGCGCGGCCAGCTCAGCGTGGGGCGGCGGTCTTCACCCGGCGCCGCGAAAGGGGCGCGGTAGACCGCCATTTCGTCCTCAGTCAGGCCGCGCAATACCGAGCTTGGCAGCACCCGCTCGACGAAAATGTTCTTCTCAAGAACCATTTCCTCACCGCGCTCGCTGCGGAAGCCCTGGAAAACCTTGCGCGCACTCTCGGGCCAGTCTTGCCAAGTCAGCGGCTTGACGACGGCCTCCATGTAGACGATCCCTTTGACCCGCTTGGGATTCTGGCGGGCCCAATCGAAGCCCAGGACGGAGCCCCAGTCGTGAATGACGAGGATCACGTCGTTTCCGAGATCCAGTTTGTTCCACAGTGCGAACAGAAACTCGCGCTGCTCCTGGTACCCGTAGCGGTCAGGACCGGAATTCGACAACTTCTCCGACCCACCCATGCCGATCAGGTCGCAGGCAATCAGACGCCCCAAGCCCGCGCAGTGCGGCATCACATTGCGCCACAGATAGGACGACGTCGGATTCCCATGCTGGAAGACGATGGCGCTCCCCGCGCCCTCGTCGATATAGGCCATCCGTTTGCCGTTTGCTTCAGCGAACTTCTGTTTTCCGAATCTCTCAACTGATATGGACATTTCTTTCTCCTCTGAGGATCTTGTTCGAGTACTGAATTGTGGGGGCGTGTCTAGTCTAGCTACCGGTAAAGCTCGGCTCGACCTTGTCTTTGAACGCCTTCACCCCGGCGAGGCCGTCATGCGACCGGGACATTTGGACGATCGAGGCTGACTCATGTTTCATCTGCTGCTCAAGGTCCTCGTCATCGCTCGAAAGCAGAAGCCGTTTGACGGCCGCGAACGCAAGTGTCGGGCCGCGGGCGAGCTGCTGAGCAATTTCATCGACCGTCGCGGCCAGTTCTTCGGGCGCGACAACCCGATTGACCAATCCCCAAGCCATAGCCTCGTCTGCAGACAACACGCGGTTCAAAAGGAACAGCTCCTTCGTCCGGCGGTGACCGATCAGGCGGGGCATGAACCAAGTCGTGCTCCCGTCGGGGGTGAGCCCGATCTTCGTGTAGGCGCTGGTGAATTTTGCCTTCTGGGAGGCGACAGCGAGATCGGCGGCCGCCACGAGGCCGAGGCCGGCGCCAGCTACCATGCCGTTTACTCCGGCGACGAGCGTCGCCCGCATGCGCACGAACACGGAGATCGCTTCCTCGAGATGCGCGGTCATTTCCTCGATCAGGCTATCGACCCGCTCCGGATCCGATGCAAAGCCCGCGACGTCACCGCCCGCGCAGAACGCACGGTCGCCAGCGCCGGTCAGTACAACACATCGCACGGCTGAATCGGCGCTACATTGCTTGGCGGCGAGGGCGAGCTCCTTTGCCATCAGCACGTCCATCGCGTTCAGCTGCACCGGTCGATTGATCGTGATGCGCGCGACGCCATTCTCGATCCCGAAAATGAGAGTTTCGTAGGTCATGGCATTTCCTTTGCTTACTATTTCCCGATGAAATGAGCCGGAGAAAGGAATGGCGACCGCGGTCCTTGAACACTGCCTGTCATCATCGCTGTTTTGCCACGGAGATCGTCAACCAAACTCTGTTGCGGTCTGGCGTCAGTCATTGCTTCCATTTCTGTGACTAACAGATGTCTTGAGTTTTGATATCCTCGCTGTTCAAACGAGGCTTGCACGCCACTCTGCCTCTATTCGCGCGCTTACAAGGCGCTCTAGCTCAATTCTTAAGCACGATGCGCCCCACAACTAGGCCTGTTCGAACGAGTAGCTGAACCTATGGATGGGCCGCTTACAGGCTCACGTGCTCTGCATGAATAGCTGGATCAAAGCAACGATCGTGTCCGGTACGTCTTCCTGACTGAAATGCCCTGCATCAGGAAGCTCGACGACAGGACGACCTGGCCAGATGCCCCGAAAATCCGCGATCTGAACATCGGGGGCGATGCCCCTGTCCTTCATACCGACTGCAAGCATAGCAGGTTTCGATTTCAGGTTTTCAAGTAGTGGAAACCCTTCTTTGACAAACGGCACTATACGGCCGAGCAATGCGTCCAGCGGAAACTCTATCGCCCCAAGGCAATCGTCCTTAGTCGGAAACGGAGCCCTATAGGCGGAAATCCAGTTTGCATCCACTGCGGCTGAATTTTCGAAGCCGATCATCTTCATGATGCCAAGGATGTTTGCGTCAAGATGTCCAAGCACTTCGTGCAGCGTTCCGGCATCGTGATGCTTCTTGATGAACTGAAACCACGGCGTAAGCCCGCTAGGTTTTGCCCGCCCATAACCTGTGAGGGTGTTGAGCAAGAACAGCCTTTTGACCCGATCTGGATGGCGCAACGCGTAGGCGGCTCCGATCGGGCCGCCCCAGTCCTGGATTACAAAGGTGATGTTCTTGAGATCGAGCTCATCGATGAGGCGCGCCAGGTTCTCCACGTGGGTCTTGAGCAAATACTTACGATCGCGAGGTGTCTCGCTCTTGCCGAAACCCATGTGATCCGGCACTACGACCCGGTTCGCCTTCGACAAAGGCGGAATGAAGCGTCGATAAAGATAGCCCCAGGTCGGTTCTCCGTGGAGGCAAATGATGGGTTCACCCAACCCCTCGTCGACGTAGTGCATCCGAAACCCATTGCCTTCGAAACAGCGTGGTGCAAATGGCCAGGTACCACCAAAAGTCTCGCGCTCTGGAATCATATCAACGCCTCATTTGAAGCACGCTTCCAGTGAGGCTGCGCGCAGGATGTGGGTAAATTTGGAACCATTTCCGATTTAGCTTCCGTATTCGAAGCTATTTCCATAATTGGCGGTCTGTCAACGAAAATTATCTGCGCATACCCTCTTGCCCTACAATTCAGATAGCTGCTAAATTAGAAGTTAAATAGGCTGGCTTCCTGTTGTACTGCGAGCTTTCTGCATCTTTCGCCTTTCTGGAACGGGCGGCGTACTCAGATTGGTGCTGCGGAGGAGCTTGCGCGAAAGAATGCTTTGGAACGAATGGCTTGGCTCGACGAGGAGCTCTCCTGGCGCAAGTCGCCTAACCGCCATGGTCCATGCATGCGAGTTACATCTGTCGGAAGCGAAACGTTTCCGTCAACGGGCGATAATTTCGCCCTGAGAACAAATTGAACCGCTGAAATGAGAACCTGGAGTTGCCAATGAAAACAGCTATTACCGAAATGTGCGGCATCGAGCATCCCATTATACAAGGCGGGTTGCATTATGTCGGCTTTGCCGAACTCGCATCCGCGGTCTCGAATGCCGGCGGTCTGGGGATCATCACCGGATTGACCCAGAAGACACCCGAGCTGCTGGCCAGGGAAATCACGCGTTGTCGCGACATGACCGACAAGCCGATCGGCGTCAACCTCACATTTCTTCCCATATTTGCTTCGCCGCCCTATCCCGAATACATCGCTGCTGTCGTCGAAGGTGGCGTCAAAATCGTTGAAACTGCAGGCCGCAGTCCGGAACGATATATGCCGACGTTCAAGGCCGCGGGCATAAAGGTTATCCATAAATGCACCTCGGTGCGTCATGCGCTCAAAGCCGAGAGCATCGGGTGTGACGCCGTCAGTGTCGATGGTTTCGAGTGCGGCGGGCACCCCGGCGAAGATGACATACCCAACATGATCTTGCTGCCTCGAGCAGCGGATGAGCTAAAAATTCCGTTCTTGGCATCGGGTGGCATGGCGGACGCGCGCAGTCTTGTTGCCGCGCTCGCGATGGGGGCGGCCGGCATGAACATGGGCACTCGCTTTATCGCCACGAAGGAAGCGCCGGTGCACAACAACGTCAAAAACGCCATCGTTGCCGCGTCAGAGCTCGATACGACGCTCGTCATGCGAGCCTTGAGAAATACCGAACGCGTGCTGAAGAACAAGGGGGTCGAACGCCTGCTTGAGATCGAGCGCGAGAAGGGCAGCGAGCTCAAGATCGAGGACATCTATGAACAGGTCGCCGGCATTTACCCCAAGGTGATGATCAACGGTGAAATGGATGCGGGCGCCTTCAGCTGCGGCATGGTGGTCGGTCTGATCAAGGACATCCCAACCGTCAAAGAATTGATCGATCGGATCATGGCGGATGCCGAACATCTGATCCGCGGTCGGCTCGCCGGACTTCTCGATCCCGTGAAGCACACGGCATCGATGAAAGTAGCATGACACTTGGCAAGACGAGGCAGGCTGAGAATCGCCGCGATGGTTATCTCAGCCTGCATTCTCCAACTTTGGGGAGATAAAATGACGCTAGTCGCGGACCGCAGAAACCAAGTACGGGCTCGATCATAACAAGACCCGGTCCTGGCATGGTTGGCATCGCCACGTTTCTCTAGTGATGCTCGCCTTCGCCATGATGGCGACGATCCGCCAGCGCGCCACCATCCCTCTTGACTCAAGCTATTGCATTGGACCAAAATACTTTGATATCAGAAGTTAGTCGCTGGATGACTCTTCGGTGTCCAAAACATCGTCGAATCCAACGGATCCGTCCACGTCACTAGAAAAATGAAGCGCCAAAATCCAGCCATTAGGCCGCGCCGAAAAGATCTATCGAGAGCTGTTGTCGCGGGCAGATCGTTTGGCGGGCGGATTGTAAGAAACGTGGCTACAACGAAGTAATGTCGTGGAGAGTTTACGCTTCGTGAGCGGGGATCGTGTTGGCCGTTCGCGATTGGATGGTTCCTCTCCAAGGCTCAACCGGTCTACAAGGGCCTGATACGATGTCTCGTAACTCATACGACCACATAGATTGCAGTATAGCTCAAGCTTTGGATGTCATCGGTGACCGGTGGACATTATTGGTCATCAGAAATGCCTTCCATGGCATGAGGACGTTCGATGCTTTTTCGGATCAACTTGGCCTATCCTCCAGTGTGCTTGCGGATCGATTAAAGAAATTGACCGATAACGGAGTTCTGGAACGGAGGTCATCTCCGGAAGACGGCCGCTCGGTTGAATATCGTCTTACTCCGAAGGGATTTGATCTTTATCCAATGCTGGTGGCGATGATGGATTGGGGTGAGAAGCATATTCCCAACGGACGTGGCGTGCGGATCAAGCTGCATGAAAAATCGACGGGCAAACCGGTAAAGCGGGTCGCAGTTCTGGCGCATGACGGCCGGCCACTCAAGGCTTGGGATGTCGAGGTGCGTCCCGGGCCCGGGGCGGACAAAAAGACACGTATGCTGATCGAGTACTGAACGATAGCCGCTTCTGAAGACATCGCGCCAGCATTAAGGTTGGCGTTAGGTCTAGGTCTTGATCCGCTTTCGCGCCGCAACCCTGGCCCTTCAGGGCCGGATCCAGGCGCGTCTTTGGCATCCGGGTGAGCGCATCGGGAAGCTAACGCGAGATAGCTTCCCTATGACGGGCGATGTCCCCAGCTTCGTCGTCTAAAAGTCAGTAAATCACTTTCCGCTTTGCAGAAGATATGTCCACGATGGTCGGTGAACGACTTCAGCAACCTCAAAATATCGATGCTTACGCACAAAGCCTATCGGTTCAGGATCTAGCCGACCGCGGAACAGGAAGTCCTGTTCCGTCGGACGATCGGATGCTGCAGGCTCGTCTACAACCTCTGCCTGGAGCAGAAAAAGCTGGAGCGGGAGCGCAGCGATCCGCGCAGGCTGACCGCGTTCGACCAGATCAAGGAACTGACGGCGCTGAAGTGCGACGCGGAGTTTTTGCGGGAGATACCACACCACCCTTTGGTGCAATCGGTCATGGACCTGCACAAGGCGTTCAAGAATTTCTTTGAGGGTCGGGCGGGCTTTCCGAAGTTCCGCAGAAAGGGCGAGACGGATGCTCCTTTGATTTCTATCTCTCAGTTGACAAAGTTACGGACCTGTCAGTAATTTAAGCGACTTATAGGTCTGTTATCAGGCCGTGCTGTAAACCCCGGAGATATGCGGATGATCGCCCTCGACCTCTGGCGCGACTACATAATGAAGTCTCACGACGATAGAACGGTGCGGGACCTGCTGCATCCCGACGCAGTGTTCGAAAGTCCCGTCGTGCACACGCCGCAGCGCGGGCGCGACATCGTATTCAAATACCTGACGACCGCAGACAAGGTGATGGGCGGTCCGAACTTCAGATATGTCGGCGAGTGGCGCAGCGATAATGGCGTGGTGCTGGAGTTCGAGACTGAGATCGAGGGGATCAAGATCAACGGCGTCGACATGATCACTTTTAGCGCGGACGGAAGCCTGATCACGCATTTCAAGGTGATGGTGCGCCCGCTCAAGGCGATCAACTTGCTGCACCGGCTGATGGGCGAACAACTGGCGAAGCCGTAGGGCGATGAGCGCGCTGCACGGCCAGAGGCCGGCCGCGTTTGATCATCCGGCAGCTGAGGCGACCTTCGCCAAATCGGGTCGAAAGCAGATGCATTAACCCCGAGCTTAAGCAGTTCGCTGTGGATGCGTGGCGCGCGCTGCGGCGTGTGTACGACGTGGCTCTCGAACACGGCGTCGGGATGCAGCAGGGGGTTTGAGGTGCTTCCTGGTAACGGACCTAAAGTCACTTGACATTACGGACAGGTCTGTAACTTTGTCAAACAACAAATCGGATTGAGAGGAGCTTGCGGGTATGGCCAGCGTGACACTAGAGATCGATGATGCCCTCGGCGTCGTCACTATTTCCAGGCCTCCGCTTAACCTGTTCACATGGGAGATGCTGGACGAGTTAAGTGACGCGATCGACCAAATTGCCGCAGCTCCGTTGCGCGCCCTGTTGCTAAAAGCGAGCGGACCGCATTTCAGCGCCGGAGCTGATGTCCCAGCCATGTTCGAAGGTCTGTCGGCACACGCTGCCGAAGCCCAACTTGCCAAGCAAGTCCCGCTAATGGAACGTTTGCAATATCTTCCAATTCCTACGATCGCCGCGGTCCGAGGAATGTGCCTGACGGCCGGCCTGGAGATTGTACTTCGCTGCGATATCCTGTGGGCCAGCGAAACGGCACAGTTTGCTCAATTGGAAGCCATGATAGGCGCCACGACGTTGCTTGGAGGCGCGCAGATTCTAAGCGAGCGTGCCGGTCCCGCACGTGCAACGGAGATTTGCTATTCCACGTCCTTGTACGGTGCTGCTGACTTTGAGAGATGGGGCATCGTCACCAAGGTTTTTCCGGACGCGGAACTCGACGATGCTGCCATGAATTTCGCGAGACAGCTGGCCAAGGGCCCGACGCAAGCGTTGAAAGCGACCAAACGCCTGATAAGGGCTGCTGCTGAAGGCGGTGCTTCTGCTGCTGATCGCCTTGTCGGCCTGGTCGGCGCACCCCTATTGGAAACGCACGATATGCAGGCTGGGGTGCAAGCAGTTGTAAAACATGGCTCGCGCAACTTCAGAGGCAAGTTCGCTTTTCAGGGGAAATAACGTGATGAATTTGGTCGCGAGTTCGGAAGTTTGGCCGATAACCTCAAATCTGTTTTCCGTTGCGGGCAAAACGGTACTGATTTACGGGTGGATCGCGAGGGACAGGCTTATGATGGCGAGAGCATTCGTCGAAAACGGCGGTCGTGTTTTCATCAGGCCGGCAAAGGATCCGCGAACTTCTGATGAGGAACATGCGGGCTGAAAATCCGAAAATGGACGCTGCGGTGGTATGCGACCCGGAATCGGTGTTCTTTTTTTGGGGGACCAGTGAATCGAATTCGAATTTGGATCCATCCGCCGCCCGCGAACAGGTGGTAAACTTCATGAGGATGCCTCGAGGGATTTGATGCGGTGAGTTCTGCAGCCGTTTGCTGGGACTGCGGACCGACTTCGATGTTTTGAGGGCCACGAAACGTCGGAGGCGTCTTTGTGCAGGTAGACGCCTCATTAGAGTGGTGCCGGCAGCTATTCGTTCTCGCACCGTTCCGCTCGAATGCGCTTATGTCCTAGAAGGTGGGATAAATGGCGTTTCCCACTTCGGTCGAGCGATCTACTTGGTTATTGGACCAAGAGAGCTCGTTGACACACAGCGCTGGCATGCGCGAGTTCGAGGGCCCTCCAACGAAGCCGCGGCACCCATTGAAGATCGCAATCCTAGATGACTACCAGAACGTCGCATTGAGCATCGCGGACTGGTCGGCGGTCGCCAAAAAGGCCGAGATCACGGTCTTCAATGATCATATCGACCAAACCGACGCGCTCATCGAAAGGCTCCTGCCGTTCGACGTGATTTGCGTCATGCGCGAGCGCACGCCCCTGCGCCGCGACGTTATCGAGCGCCTGCCGCGGCTGAGGTTCATTGCTTCGACGGGCTCGCGCAACATCTCTATTGATATCGCCGCCGCGAATGAGCGCGGCATTTTAGTCGCCCACACGGGCTACAGGTCCACCCCGACTGTCGAATTGACCTGGGCGCTGATCCTGGCCAGCGTCCGTCATCTCGTCGGAGAAAACGACTCGATTCGTAATGGCGGCTGGCAAACCTCGATCGGCCACGAACTCGACGGCAGAGTCCTTGGCGTATTGGGACTTGGGAACGTCGGCGGAGAAGTCGCGAGGATTGGCCGCGCGTTCGGCATGAAGATTATTGCCTGGAGCCAGAACTTGACGGCGAAAGCGGCGGCGGCTGCGGGCGCCGAACTCGTGACGAAAGGCGAACTTTTTCAGCGATCGGACATCTTGACCATCCACCTCATCCTGAGCGAGCGCACCCGCGGTCTCGTCGGCGGCTCCGAGCTGGCGCTCATGAAGCCCACGGCGCGGTTGGTCAACACGTCGCGCGGCCCGATCGTCGATGAGCAAGCGCTCATCGAAACTTTGCGCGCAAGGGCGATCGCGGGAGCGGCAGTCGACGTTTTTGACACGGAGCCCTTGCCGGCGAACCACCCATTCCGATCTCTCCAGAACCTATTGGCGACGCCGCATATCGGATTTGTTGCCGAGGATCTCTACCGTACCTTCTACGGCGACGCGGCGGCGGCGATCGGAGCATGGATAGAGAAGCAACCTCCAAACCCGTGAGCTCCAGAAGGAGCGCCAGCAACGAAGGCGATGGATCGGTCGCCTCCCGCGTGTGCGGGAGTATAGGCGTCACGACCGACCAAGATGGCGCGCTCCCTAAACGGCAGCGTTCGGCGGTTTTTCGGCACTCACAATACGACCGACCCATAACTGCCGTGTCCTAGAAGGTGGCAAAAATGACGTTCCCCGCTACCAGCGAGCGATCTACTTGGTTGTCGATCAGGGGAGAGCCCAATGTCACGCAGCGTTCGATTCCACGAGTTCGGCGGTCCGGAGGTCCTGAAGATCGAAGACGTCGTCGTGCCCGAACCTGGTCCCAAGGAAGTCCGCTTACGGATAAGGGCTATCGGCCTGAATCGAGGCGAAGTTCTGATGCGGTCTGGGAAATCCGCAACCAAGGCAACTTTACCCGCGCAACTTGGCGTCGAGGCAGCGGGCGTAATCGAAGCATTTGGATCGGATGTGGACGGTCTTGCGGTGGGCGAACGGGTGGCAGTCATCCCCGGTGATCTGGGGCGCGGCTACTATGGCGAGGTTGCCCTCGCGCCGGCCAGGACGCTCGTCAAAATACCTCCCAATCAGAGTTGGCAAGACGCGGCGGCGACCTGGATGGCGTTCGGCACCGCGTGGGCCGGGCTGATCGACATCGCCCGCCTTTCAACCGGTCGAACGGTATTGATTACCGCAGCATCAAGCAGCGCCGGACTTGCTGCGATCCAGACCGCACGCAAGGTCGGCGCGAACCCGGTTGCATTAACCCGGACCTCCACGAAGGCGACCGCACTACTCGAAGCGGGAGCCGCGCATGTAATCGCTACCGAAGAACAGGACCTCGTTACCGAAGTGGCTAGGTTGACCGGCGGCAAGGGCGCCGAAGTGGTGTTCGACGCCGTGGGTGGACCAACCTTCGAAAAACTTGCCGAGGCGACGGCGATCGGAGGTTTGCTGATCGCGTACGGTCGATTCAGTCCCGACGTTACCCCGCTGCCGCTCGCGAAGGTCTTGTGGAAGGATTTAACGATCCGAGGATTTGTTCTCCCGACCGCGGTTGCGCTCGACGATAAGCTTGCGGCGCTCAAGCAGTTCATCGGCGAAGGACTCGCGTCCGGTGCGCTACGGCCGATCATTGCAAAAACCTTTCCGTTCGATGAGATCGTTGCCGCCCATCGCTATCTCGAAACCGGAGCGCAGTTCGGAAAAGTGGTAGTGACCGTCTGACGTAAATCGTGTCTGCCAAGCCTTGGCTCACCAATCGATGCTCGAGGACTTAACCGACCCAAGGAATGAAGATGAGCGCCTATGTGATCGTTGAAGCGAGCGTCCGCGACAAGGGCGGCGCGCGACCTCTATAGCTCTTAAGAAAGACCGATCTTGCGAAAGAGGAAACAAGCAATGCTCCCCCCAATTCCGAATTTTCTGCTTGAAAGCGAGATTGCCGTCGTAACCGGCGGCGGTAGCGGCATCGGTCGAGCGGTCGCGCTTGCCTTCGCTGCGGCGGGCGCACAGGTCGTGGTTCTCGACGTTCATGAGGCAGCCGCGTCTCAAGTCGCCGACGAACTCGGGACCTCCGGGCAAGCGATCGTCGCAGATGTGAGGGACGCGAAGGCGATCGAACGGGCTTTCGCCGACGTAGCGCTTCGTTACGGTCATATCGACGTTCTGTTCAACAACGCCGGCATAAACCGTCGCCATCCGTCCCTTGAACTGACCCTGGACGACTGGAATGCAGTGGTAGCCGTCAACATGACCGGTATGTTCATCTGTGCCCGGGCGGCGGTTCGGCACATGGTACCAGGCGGCCGCATCGTCAACACCGCCTCGATGCTGGGATTGTCCGGAGGTTGGTACCCTAACATAGCTTACCAGGCGACCAAGGGTGCCGTGGTGAACATGACTCGATCATGGGCGATCGAGTGGGCCCCTCTCCAGATCCGGGTCAATGCCGTGGCTCCCGGCCCTGTGCGGACGCCGTTCATCGCCGCGCTCACCGATCAACCAGGTCTCGTCTCCAAGTTCGAGCAACTGACGCCCCTCGGCCGGCTCGCGGAGGTGGATGACATTACGGGTCCGGTTCTCTTCCTGGCGAGCCCGGCTTCCGCAATGGTCACAGGCCACATTCTTCCCGTCGACGGAGGGATGCTTGCTCAATAGCACTGTAGCAGCGAAATCTCGGGACGAGATCCGGATTTCGCTGCTCGCCGCGTTGGATGGTTGATTTCCGTCAATAACTAGGGAGTACACGGCATGTACAAAGGGTTCGATCTATCCGACAAAGTTGCCGCTCTCACCGGCTCGACAGCCGGAATGGGCTTTGCGATTGCGCGAGGCCTCGCTCAGTGTGGCGCCAAGATCGTGGTCTCCAGCAACGCGCAGGAAGACACTGATCAAGCTGCGCACGCGCTGTCCAAGGAAGGCTTCGATGTTGCGGGCGTGCGATGCGATATCACCGATAGACGAGATATCGGGCAATTCGGCGCGGAAGCTAAACGAGCATTCGGCAAGGTGGACATCCTGTTCTGCGTTGCAGTCGGCCCCGTGTCCGTAGGGCCCGTGCATGAAGCCGATTTGGACGCACTGGATAACCTGCTGATCTCTACGGTCAGCAGCAATCTCGCACTTGCCCGACAGTTCCTGCCGGAGATGGCCGAACGTCGCTACGGAAGCATAGTAATGATGTCGAGCATCGCCTCGCAACGCGCGAGCCCGCTCTTGGGTGGATACGGCGCCGCGAAGGCCGCCTTGAATGGAATCGTTCGGAGCATCGCAGTCGAGTGGGGTGCGTCAAACGTCAGGGCGAACGCGATCGCACCATCAATGGTTCGGACCGCCTTCTCCAAGGATTTTTGGGGCGATCCGGAGCGGGAGAAAGCGCGAATGGCCAGAACTCCGGCAGGTCGCATCGCCGAGGCCGAGGAAGTCGTGGGCGCCGCAATCCTGCTTGCCTCTCCCGCGGGCGCATACATCTCGGGCCAGGTCTTGCTCGTCGACGGAGCCCGCTCGGTCACCTGAAGACCGGCCGACGGTTTAGGCATTAAATCGCCATTGCGGCATGCCGGCCTGCTTCGCTCTCTCCGCAAGACCGTCGTGTCACTCAGCAGGACTTCGCCTTCGCTCGCTGTCCACGGAATGCACCCTCCTGCCTAGTCATCGCTGAATAACCATGATGCAATATTTTGGTAGCAGGGCCGTCGCACGGGCTGCTCTGTTGATGGCTGCACGCGCTGGTCATCTTCGAACGTTTGCGGCGGAGTTCTGCTGCGAAGATGAATCGCCAGGATCCTTGTGGACGAGTGGGCTTCATGACTTTCGTCTTCTTCGGCGACGCCTGGGCCTATTTTGCAATATGAGTGCGACGCGACCAAAAGAACTCAGGAGAAAAACGACATGAGCGAGGCCAAGGCTCCAGTGGGGCAAATCCGAACCGAGGTACGCGGACATGTGCTGAAGATCATCATCGACAACCCCGCTAAGAAGAATTCCTTCAGCCCGCAGATGATGTTCCAGATGTCGGACGCCCTCACTCTTCTGGATAATACCGATGAATATTGGGTTGGTGTCGTTTGCGCGGAAGGTGGCGACTTCACGGCAGGCCTGGATATGCCGAAGTTTTTCGGTCCAAAAGCCGAGAACTGGGACTTGAGGGACGGAACTATCGACGTCTTCGCGCTCGCCAACAGGTGTCGCAAGCCGATCGTTACCGCCGTGCAAGGTATCGTCTACACGATTGGCATCGAAATGATGCTCGCGGGCGATATTGTCATTGCCGCCGATGACTGCAGATTTTGCCAGATGGAATCCAAGCGGGGCATTGCGCCGTTCGGGGGTGCGCACTTTCGCTTCCTGACAAGGGCCGGCTGGGGTGACGCAATGTACCATCTTTTTCTATGCGACGAGTTTACTTCCGAGCGGGCATACAAGATCGGTCTCGTGCAGGAGGTCGTCCCGGCAGGCCAGCAGACCGAGCGCGCCATGCAGGTCGCGGAAACAATCGCCAAGAATGCGCCTATCGGAATTCAGGTTACGAAGGAAGCTGCGTTGAAGTTCATCGAGAGCGGCGAGCAGGCGGCCGTCGATTATATTCCGAAAATCAAAGATCGCGTCTTCAACAGCGAAGATTTCAAAGAGGGAATTCAGTCATTTGTCGAGCGGCGAGCAGCCGTGTTCCGCGGCCAATAGGCTTGTCAGCGCAGAACGCTGGGGTTGTTCAACCACTGAGGATTAAGGACCAGACATGGGTAGCATAAAGAAGGCTTTTGACCTTGCCGGAAAGACCGCACTTGTCACCGGTGGGTCACGCGGACTTGGTTTGCAGATCGCCGAAGCGCTCGGCGAGCAGGGAGCCAGGATCGTCCTGTCGTCACGCAAGGCTGCCGATCTGAAGCAGGCGCAGGAACACCTCGCCGGTCTAGGCATCAAGTCTGATTGGATCGCCGCCGACAATGCCAAGGACGACGACATCAAGCGGCTCGCGGACGAGGCCATCGCCAAACTGGGAAAAGTGGACATTTTGGTCAACAACGCGGGCGCGACGTGGGGTGCATCCACGGAAGATCATCCCATCGAGGCCTGGGACAAAGTGATGAATCTCAACATCCGGTCCCTGTTTCTGCTCAGCCAGCGGATCGGGAAACTGTCGATGATTCCAAACAAGTACGGCCGCATCATCAATCTCGCATCGATTGCCGGCCTTCGTGGCGGCACAGGCGATATGCAAATGATTGCCTATCACACCAGCAAGGGTGCGGTGGTGAATTTCACCCGTGCGTTAGCCGGCGATTGGGGGCGCCACGGGATTACCGTCAACGCGCTCGCACCGGGATTCTTTCCGTCGAAAATGACGAAGGGCACACTCGAGGCGGTTGGCGCGGACAAACTTGCGGCGAGTGCGCCGTTGCGTCGTATCGGCGACCAAGACGATCTCAAAGGCGCAGCGATCTTGTTCGCAAGCGACGCCGGCAAACACATCACGGGACAGATACTTGCCATCGACGGTGGTTCGACGGCTGTCTTGCCGGCTGCCTAGGTCCAAATATTCGCCTGGCCCATGGAATGGCAGTGGTCTGCGTTTGAACACTGGCGATTCCTGCTGACTGCAAATGCCGAAGCGGTGGTTCCCTAAACTGCCGCGACGCCAGCCCTATCATCCGTCAAAACGGGTATCACCTATCATGACTGAGATGACGCTTGATAACGTAGAGCACTTTGTCGGCAAGAGCCTCGGAACATCGGATTGGATCGAGGTCGACCAATCCAGAATAGACCAATTTGCCGAATGTACCGGCGACCGACAGTGGATCCACGTAGACGTCGAACGCGCAGCAAGAGAAAGTCCGTTCCAGGCGACGATCGCGCACGGATATCTCAGCCTGTCCTTGGTTGCCGCGCTTGCAATGGATTTGGGGTTTGCGCCCAAGGACGCATCGGTCATCGTCAACTATGGGCTCGACAGGGTGAGATTCATTACGCCGGTCAAAGCGGGCCAGCGGGTTCGGTTGAAACTTGCTATGGCCGGCATCGAACCTAAGGATAATCGACAGTTCTTAATCAAGGGCACAGCAACACTGGAAATCGAGAACAACCAAGCTCCCGCTCTGGCGGCTGAAATTTTGGTCCTGGTCGTACCCTAGCCCGGACCATCGTCCCGCAACGGCATCGACATGATCGGAGGCAACCGACAGAATTGAATACCCTCGTGCATCCGCTTGGGCGCAATTCAAGCCTGAATAGGGGTTTCCAAGATTGTCTGGCTGTGCCGGTGTGTAACGGTTCAATTTTGTTATGGGCGGCCAAGGCAGCCCGAACTAAGCCGACTGCAAAAAACGAAAACTGTCGTGCATCCGTACTGGAGCCGTCGATCGCGCCGCCCGCGACCTCGTAGAAATGCGCGCTCGCCCTCTTTGAGCGTCGTACGCGGTTTTGCCTGTCGGCGCGTCCGTTTTTGGTGGGTTTTTGTCCTCACAACACAAAGCAACTGCCGCTAAACCTACCGGACCTTGACAGGCCGCAGCATCTCCGAGGACCGCTCCCGGCGGATCACCGACTTGACGCATGCGAGCGCAGAACGGGACGAACGAAGCATGACATACCGACACGTGACGGTCCCCACGCAGTTCGTCGAAGCAAATGGGATCCGCTTCGCCTACCGCCGATTCGGACAGGAAGGAGGCACGCCGCTTCTTTTCATGCAGCATTTTCGGGGCGGAATGGATCATTGGGATCCCGCGATCACGGACGGTTTTGCGGAAAACCGGTCGGTCATTCTGTTCGACAATGCGGGGATCGCCTCGTCGAGCGGCGAGACGCCCGATACGATCGACGCGATGGCGGAGCACGCCGCCGATTTCGTCGGGGCGCTCGGACTTTCACAGGTCGATCTGCTTGGCTTCTCGATCGGGGGGTACGTCGCGCAGACGCTTACGATACGCCATCCCGAACTGATCCGCCGTCTCATTCTCGTGGGCACCGGACCACGAGCGGGTGAACCACCGCAGGATCCGAAATACGGCGAATATGGCGCCTTGACCGATCCAAAAACCGGGCAAAGCCCAATTGAGACATTCCTTTATCTGTTCTTTCGCCCGACGGAGACGAGCCAAGCGGCCGGAAAGATGTTCTGGGCACGACGGCACGCGCGGAAGGAGGACGTCGACGTTTCCACGTCAGCACAGACGATGGCGGCGCAGCGGGCGGCAATCACCGAATGGCGTCAACCCCGCGGGGAGCGGTTCGCGGAGCTCAAAGCCATCACCCAGCCGACGCTTGTCGTGAACGGCAATAACGACATCATGGTCCCGACCATCAATTCGTTCACGCTCTCCCAGAAAATTCCCAACGCTCAACTGATCGTCTATCCGGATTCTGGGCACGGTTCGTTATTTCAGTTTCCGGAACTCTTTGTGACCCATGGGCGGATATTCCTAGACGGACCCTTTGCGGCCACGGGTCGCTAGAACCGACGGCGGTCGGTTCGCCCCAGTCGGGTGGGCGTCGCACGATCGCCTATAGACTAAGGAGACCACCGGATGAATGAACTACTTGGACTCGCCGTGTCCGCCCATGGAGGGCTGGAAAGGTGGAGCCGCATAAGATCGATCGATGTCTCGTTGATCATTTCCGGCCAACTGCTTGAGGTGAAGGGCTTTCCGGAGCATCAACATACGAAGGTAACCATCGACGCTGATCGGCCTCGAACGGTCATGGAGCCCTATGGCGAGGAGGGCGCGCGGGGAATCTATACGCCTGGCCGCGTCTGGATCGAGTCGCGCGACGACGGCCGGGAGATCGTGGAACTGAAAGAACCGCGCGCTTCCTTTGCCGGGCACGTTCGAGATACCAAATGGGATCAGCTTCAGCGTCTCTATTTCCTCGGCTACGCAATTTGGAACTATCTTGCGACGCCGTTTATTTTCGTTCGGGACGGCTTCGACATCCAAGAGATCGCTTCCCACGACGAAGACGGCCAGCAGTGGCGAGTTCTACAGGTGCGCTATCCGAAAGACATACCGACGCACTGCGATACGCAGCAATTCTACTTCAACAGCGACGGATTACTGAAGCGCATGGACTACACGACCGATGTGCTCGGCGGCGTGGCCTCGCACTACCTCTATGACCCGAAGAACTTCGCCGGCCTTGTCGTTCCGACCCGGCGCAGGGTGGTGCAGCGGACACCGGCCGGTCCGAAGGTAACGGGCATAACTGCCGTTTTCCTCGATTACCTCGACGTCAAGATTCACGACCGTTGAAGATGCTTTCGGCAAACAGGATCTTTCGCTGATGTCTCAACCGTCTGCCATACCCAAGAGCATGAGCGCGATCGCGATCGAGGGCGGGGTCGGTCCGGCTCGGGCGCTGAAACTGGTTTCCATAAAGACGCCGACGCCTAAATCGGGCGAGGTTCTTATTCGAGTCGCCGCCGCGGGAAACAACTATCCGGACATCTTTCAGCGGGAGGGACGCTATCCGCTGCCGCCTGGAACACCCGCGACATTGGGTCTCGAGATTTCGGGGACCGTCGCGGTTGTCGGGGCCGACATGCAGCGCTTTCGAGTCGGAGACCCGGTGTGCGCGCTGCTGCTCGGCGGCGGGTACGCAGAATACGCGGCTGTAGACGCCCATCACGTCCTGCCGGTCTCGACCGGCGTTAACGCTCTGGAGGCCGCGGCGCTGTCGGAGACGTTTTTCACCGTCTACGCCAACGTTTTCGAGCGTGGAGCGCTGAAGGCCGGCGAGACCTTGTTGGTGCACGGAGGCACCAGCGGCATCGGCACAACGGCTATCTCGATGGCCAAGGCGGCGGGGCAAGGGTGATTGCCACCAGTCGCAGCGCGGAAAAAGGCGCGTCAAGCGAAGATGCTCGGAGCCGACGTGTCGATCGACTCGAGCCGGCAGGACTTCCAGGAGGTTGTTCGGGGCGAGGGCGCGCCGACGGGATATTGGACATGGTCGGCGGAGAGTTCGTTCGAAAGAATCTCGATGCCCTCAAGCCCGATGGCCGGCTGTGTCAGATAGCCTTCCTGTCCGGATGGCCATGGTTCGCTTCGGGACGCGTCGGCGTCCCTCTCGACAAGGTCTTTCCGCTCGCGGACGCTGCCGCCGCTCACGCCTACCTCGAATCCGGTGGTCATCTCGGCAAAGGTGGTTCTGCAGGTTCTGGAGACAGCGATGTAAAATTCGGGGTGTCCGAAAAAATAACCGTGACGTTCTAGACCGCGAGAAAATTTCGAAGGAAAGATCGCGGGGGGTGTTTCTTCGGACGAGGATAAAGTGAAGATGGGACAAAATCGATCGAAATCATGGCCGGCTCGGTTACCGATAGTGTTAGAGCCGCCTGCCGTGTCGCTGTGGGATTGTCTGGCTGTCAGCGCAAGACGTTATCCCGACAAGTCCGCGTTGATCTTTTTTGATCGTCGTATCAGCTACGTCGAACTCCTATACGCCGCCGAACGTCTCGCTGCACGGCTTGTTGCTTTCGGCGTGCGAGGCGGGGATCGCGTGCTGGTTGTTATGCAAAATTGCCCGCAATTGATTATCGCGCACTATGCTATAGCACGCGCCAATGCCGTGGTGGTGCCAGTCAACCCCATGAATCGCGCGCAAGAGCTACGTCATTGTATTACGGATGCAAAGGCCAACGTCGCTATCACGACCGGCGACCTTGCGGACGAGGTCGCGTCGGCGAGCAATGGGATCGATGGTGATCGGCTTCGCCATCTCATCGTCACTCAGTTTGGTGATGTGCTGGAAGGAACCGACGAGTCCGCAATACCCTCACAATGGCGGGGCTGGCTGAACGAGCGACATCCGATGCCAAGCTTGTCGCAAGGTGACGTGCATCGTTGGCAGGATGCCATTCGATCGATAGACGAGTTGCCGGCCTTGATCGCAGGCTGTGATGATCTGGCTTTGCTGCCTTATACCAGCGGCACGACAGGATCGCCAAAAGGATGCATGCTGACCCACGCGAGTTTGATGCATAACGCAGTCGCTACAAGTCTCTGGCTCGACATGACGTCGGAAACGGTTGCACTGGCGGTTCTACCGCTATTTCACATCACAGGTCTTTCCTGCGTAATGCATGCGTCTATTTATGCCGGAGGAACGGTCGTGATCATGCCCCGCTGGGACCGCGATGTGGCATCCCAACTTGTTTGGCAACACCGTGTGAGTCACTGGACGTGCATACCAACAATGATCATAGATCTGCTGGCGAGTCCGAAGCTCGATCAGTACGATTTCTCCAGCCTAGTCTATCTCGGCGGCGGGGGATCAGCCATGCCTCAGGCCGTCGCCGAACGGTTGTTCGATCAGTTCCAGCTCCGTTTTGTCGAGGGCTACGGCCTTACAGAAACAAGCGCTGTCACGCTTTTCAATCCTTGTGATGCGCCAAAGCTACAATGCCTGGGCGTTCCATTCATCAGCGTTGATGCGCGCGTGATCGACGTTGAGTCCGGCGCTGCGGTAGCTGTCGGAGAGAAGGGCGAAATCGTCATTCATGGTCCACAGGTATTTCGCGGCTACTGGGGCCATGAGGAAGCGACCGAAAAGGCATTCGTTACGATTGACGGGAAGCGGTTCCTGCGAACCGGCGATTTGGGATATCGAGATGAGGACGGATATTTCTTCATCATGGATCGCCTGAAGCGCATGATCAATGCCTCGGGGTATAAGGTCTGGCCCGCAGAGCTTGAGGCCCTGATGTTCCAGCATCCAGGAATTCAGGAGGTCTGTGTGATTGGTGCTAATGATCCGTACCGTGGGGAAACGGTCAAAGCCGTGGTCGTCCGTAAGCGAGCACATAGCGGATTGACTGAACAAGATATCATTGATTGGGCGCGAGCACAGATCAGCGCCTACAAGGCACCACGTATTGTAGAGTTTGTGGAGGCGCTGCCGAAGAATGCGTCCGGCAAGGTCATGTGGCGCCAACTTCAGGAAGCTGAGTTGTCGCGATCCGCATCGTCGTCGGCGGACAAATAGCGATCTGCCGGAACGTTGGAAAAAAGCGCCAAGCTTTGGATGCTCAATCGGCGCACTATGGGGAAATTGCTGGGGCTGCGTGTAAAAAGCATCAGACCCTTCCAACTCTTCGACCTCAAGAAGCTTCGCCTGCTGAGGATTCAGGTCGACAAACATTTTGCCTGCGTACTGCAAGAGTTCGCTTTGGACCCCTCCAACAGCGACTTCTCAAAGTGCACATCGGCGTGGGTTACAAAAGTGATCACCGGATTATTCGCTGGACGAATTGCCGCCGTGTGATCGGCAGTTCGGTTCGTTCTGGCGGAGCGGGTCGGAAACGCGTCGACAAGGTCCGGACGGCATTGCCCTGAGACACCCAATGACGATGATGGTGTCGACGGGGACGTCGTCTCCGGAAATGAATTTACGTTCCAATCGGGCTGTGCGCAGGAGCGCGCGTGAAAGCAAACGCACACCGTACAACGGTCTCGCAAGTATCCGGTTTGCCTCACGAAAGTCATCTGGTGATGTCCTAAAAAGTGGCGAATATGACGTTTCGCTCAAGTGTCTGCAACCGTATGCTTGAGCCGCCGCCGCCGCCGCCGCCGCCCGCGCGAGCGTTTAGCGCTGATCGCAGAGCGAGAGTTGACTTTGGCGTGACGCGGCGTCGATTTCCATAAGGTAGCATCGGAACGGGAGAAACAATCAGGTGAGCAACTGGAGCGCACGCAAATGGGTCTTGGCAGCTCGTCCGATCGGCAAGCCCAAGGAAAGCGATTTTAGATTTGAGACCGGTTCTGTTGCCCAACCCGGGGACAATGAGCTGCTGCTGCGGACAAAGTTTCTCTCGCTCGAACCTTACATTCGTGCTCGCATGGACGAGTCAAAGTCCTACGCTGCGTCTACGGCGATCGGGGATGTGATGTTTGGCCGAACCATCTCGGAAGTGCTGGTCTCGAACCATCCGGCTTATAGTGTGGGCGATATCGTGCTCGCCAAGGCCGGGTGGCAAACGCTGAGCCTCTCAAATGGCGAGGACCTCCGGAAACTGGATCCTAAGATTGCTCCCCCGACCGCTTTTGTGGGAGTTCTTGGGGTGCCGGGCTCTGCCGCGTACATCGGCCTGCGGGTAATCGGCCAGCCCAAACCTGGCGAAACCGTAGTGGTCGCCGCAGCGAGTGGCGCGGTCGGCTCGCTTGTCGGCCAGCTTGCGCGCAAAGCGGGGGCTCGCACAGTAGGTATCGTCGGCGGGTCCGATAAGTGTGCGTTCATTAGGGACAAACTAGGATTCGACGCGGCAATCGACCATCGTGCAGTTGATTTCGAGCAGCAGCTCGCAGCGGCATGCCCGAATGGTATCGATATCTATTTCGAGAATGTTGGTGGCGCCGTGTGGACGGCAATATGGCCGCTCCTGAATCAGTTCGCGCGCGTGCCGGTGTGCGGACTAGTCGGGCAATTCGGTCAGCCGGTTCCTCCGGGGCCGGATCGGCTCCCAGCAACCATCCGGCAGGTTCTTTCGAAAAGCCTGACTATACGCGGGTTCATCGTTGATAACTTTCCCGAGCTGTTCCCAGATTTCGAGCGGGAGATCATCGCCGGATTGAAAGATGGAACAATTCTTCACCGAGAAGACGTCGTTGACGGTCTCGAGAATGCTCCTCAAGCATTCATGGGTATGCTCGAGGGGCGCAACTTTGGAAAGCTGATCGTGAAAGTCGCCGACCAGCCGGTTTAAGAGAGCTCACGGCAAACCGCATTTGTTTCGCTTCGGTCGCGGCGCAAACAGGACGATTCAACAAGGGTGTCATGGACCGTGGTCACGAGGCTCAAGACGTCGCAATTTTCAATAATCAAAAAGTGAGGATCGTCTGATGGACTTCTCGATGTCTGATCGCCAGCGTGTATGGTTGGATCGTGTTTCTTCTTTCATGCAGAAACATGTGCGCCCTGCGGAAGAGACCTATAAGGAGCAGGACGCCGCCGGCGACCGTTGGAAAGTAATCAAGGTCGTAGAGGATCTGAAGAAGAAAGCCCGTGCCGAAGGCCTCTGGAACCTATTCATGCCGCCATCGTCGCATGAGGAGGACGAGTACCGCGGTGCCGGTATTTCCAATCTCGAATACGCTATGCTGGCCGAGGAGATGGGCCGCGTCTATTGGGCCTCTGAGGTCTTTAATTGCTCCGCGCCGGACACCGGCAATATGGAAGCGCTGTTACGTTATGGCAGCCGGGAGCAAAAAAGGGCGTGGCTACGTCCGTTGATGGACGGCGAGATCCGCTCCGCGTTTCTAATGACCGAACCTGACGTCGCATCGTCCGATGCAACGAATATCGAAACCAGCATCAAGCGTGACGGCGAACAATATGTCATCAACGGTCGCAAATGGTGGTCGTCAGGCGCAGGCGATCCGCGTTGCAAGATCACGATCGTCATGGGTAAGACGGATGTGAATGCGCCGAGGCATCAGCAGCAGTCGCAGATTCTCGTGCCGCTCGACACGCCTGGTATCAAGATTGAAAAGATGCTTCCAGTCTTTGGATTCGATGATGCACCGCACGGTCACGGGCAGATTCTGCTTGAAAACGTCCGTGTGCCCGCGAGCAATATCCTGCTCGGCGAGGGCAAGGGTTTCGAGATCGCCCAGGGCCGTCTCGGCCCAGGACGTATCCATCACTGCATGCGGATTATAGGCGCGGCGGAGGCAGCGTTGGAAAAAATGGTGAGGCGACTGTCGTCGCGTTCGGCGTTCGGCAAGAAAATCATCGAATATTCGATCTGGGAGCAGCGGATCGCCGAGGCCCGTACCGATATCGAGATGACTCGCCTGCTGTGCCTGAAGGCTGCCGATATGATGGACAAAGTCGGTAACAAGACCGCGCAGCTCGAGATTGCGATGATCAAGGTGGCGGCGCCCAATATGGCACTGAAGATCATCGATGACGCGATCCAAGCATTCGGGGGGGCCGGCGTCTCTGACGAAGCGGGTCTGGCCAAGGCTTACTCTGGTGTCCGCGCGTTGCGCCTCGCGGACGGCCCTGATGAAGTCCACAATCGTGCCATTGCACGCCTGGAGCTGCGCAAATACGCCAACGCGCCACTTCGATAGCGAGCGGGCGCGTGGCGCTAGGCATAAAGCAGGACGAGGAATACGTGGGCGTTAAGCCGGTCGAGGAGTGCCATCGCATTGATGAGGCGAGCCTCGACCGCTGGATGCGCCGGAATATTGAGGGTTATCTGGGACAGCTTACGGTCCTTCAGTTCAAGGGCGGTCAGTCGAATCCGACCTATCGGCTCGACACGCCCGGCGCTTCCTATGTCATGCGCCGCAAACCATTCGGCAAACTGCTGCCGTCGGCACACGCCGTCGACCGTGAGTTCAAGGTCATCGAAGCCTTGCACAAGCAAGGCTTCCCGGTCGCGCGGCCTTACGCGCTTTGCCTCGACGAAGAAGTTATCGGGTCGGCCTTCTACATCATGTCGATGGAAGCAGGGCGAGTGTTCTGGAATCCGACACTTCCAAGTCAGCCGCCGCGGGAGCGGTCTCTAATTTTTACTAACAAGATCATTACCCTCGCGAGGCTTCACAGTTACGACCCGGAAAAGATAGGTCTTGGCGACTTCGGTAAGCCCGGTAACTATTTCGCGCGCCAGGTCGACAGGTGGACCAAGCAATATCGCGCGTCGACAATCGACGTCATTCCGGAAATGGATCGCCTCATTGAGTGGCTGCCGCGCACGGTGCCGGAGCAGAAACGAGTGTCGGTTGTGCACGGCGACTACCGGCTTGATAATATCATCTTTCACCCGATTGAACCACGCGTCATCGCCGTGCTGGACTGGGAGCTCTCCACACTTGGTGATCCGATGGCCGATTTCACCTATCTGTTGATGCAGTGGGTGATGCCGGGGCTGGAAGGCGCAGATCTAAAGCAGCTGAATATTCCCACGATCGAAGAGGCGGAAGAGATCTATTGTAAGGCTTCTGGACAGTCGTCAATTCCCGACATCAATTGGTACTTTTCCTACAATCTCTTCCGGCTTGCCGGCATCACGCAAGGCATTGCTGCGCGGATAAGGGAAGGTACCGCAGCGAGCGCCAAAGCTGCCGAATCGGCGGCGCTATCTGTCCCGCTTGCGCGGGCGGCTTGGAGTTTCGCTCAAAAGGCCGGCGCAACCTAGAGAAGGTCGCTGGAACAAATCTCCAAACCAGAGCTTTGCGAACAGCATTGCGGAGATGTCGGAGCCGAATAAGTTGAGACGACCGCGGTCTCTTAAATTTTACCTTGATGCAACCACGGAATGGACATGTGGCGGAAGCGAATTGGGATCTATTTAGACTTTTTTTCGCGGTCGCTCGATCCGGGAGCGTAAACCGCGCCGCGCAGGAACTTGGAATGAGCCAGCCGACATTGAGTAGGCGTTTGCGGGAGCTCGAACGACATATTGGAGCGCCCCTGTTCTACCGTGCCTCCTCCGGAGTCAGCCTCACGCAGGAAGGCGAAGAGCTGCGGCGGTCTGCCGGCACTATGATGGTTGCCTTCGAATCGCTTCAGCATCGTCTGCGGTCACAAGTCGGCCAAAGAGCATCCGTGGTAAAAATATCCGCGACTGAAGGTCTGACAAAGCATTGGCTGCTGCCTCGCGTTAAGCGCTTGAGGGAATTGAACAGCCGCGTGCAGTTAGAAATCGTTTCGACCGTCCATCAGCAAAACGTCGCAACGAGCGATCTCGATTTCGTCATCAGGATGGGCGATCCCGGTGAAGACGAACTGGTCGGGAAAAAGGTTGCTAACGTTTCATTTGGGATATTCGGGTCCGTCGAATACTTGGCAAAACACCCGGCGCCGCGCACGCTTGCAGAACTAAACGATCACCACATCATCGGACAGACCGCGGAATTTCCAGGCTTCAAAAACGACGGCGCCCGCCAAATGACGATGTTTAGAAGCATCTTCGCGGCGCCGGAGGCAAGGAGTGTGATCCGGGTAGCACCCATCACAAACCACTTCGCTGCCGCGGCGGAGGGGATCGGATTGGCGCTTCTCGCAGTGCCGTTTGCCCTGGCTGAGGGGCTCGTGCGAGTCCTTCCGCAAGAGTCGGCGACGGTAAATGTCTGGCTGTTGCACCGAAGGGAGAGCGATCTCAGAAAGGTGACCAGGGAGGTCGGGCGGTTCCTCGAAAACGAATTTTCGAAGTCAAAGGCCTGGTTCGCCGGTCAAACGTAACCCTGTCACTCGAACAAGAGAACATTCGGGCAGGACGGCGCCAGCGGATCGTTCCTGAATACAAGGTCGGTATCGGTCTCAATTCCGAGTTTGCGCACCAGCGCGCTCAATTCAATTTCTCGCGCCCGCCATCCGATGAACGCTCCCTGCAACGACCAACTAAAACCCGGTCGCCACCAGCAGGCGCTCTTTGTTTGACCGCGTCTCAGAATCAAGAGTCGGGCGCCACAATGACGAGTCTTGATCTTCAATACACAAAATTGCGTAGATATACTCCGGCTGGCACATTTGTTTCCTCCCTTGGTATGAATCGACCTTTCTCGATTTTGCGGCTCTTAACGATTTATGGACGGTTTCTAGTAGTCTCCGAGGCCCCATGCCGTCGCCAGCCTTCGAAGTGAAGTGGCGATACAGCGTCGTCTTGTTGGTACCCGCACTTCAGCGATCGTATCGATGCCGACCGCGCGGAATCCACGCCTGTGAAATAAGTCTCGCGCTGTCGAGACAATCCTTTCGCGAGGACGGGGCGGCGTCCGGCCGCCCTCCATAAAGCACCTCCAGAAATCCCAGGTCACGCCTTGACTCGTACGTGACCGGTCAGTAACTATTCAAGTTAATTACCGGTAACCCCCTGTCGCTGTCGTGTCAAGATGGTTCGGGGAGACAACATCGGGCGGTGAGGAGCGGTCTTTGAAAATCGTCGCTTGGTCAGTGGTTTGCCGATGAAGACGGAAATGCTGCACCGCAAGATGCCAGCCCCGGAGGAGCAAACTAGTAGCCCCGAGGCGAGTCGGCTGGTGTGTGGCAGCACGTGCAAGCCAAGCGGTGAATTCTCCAGTCCCGGCGGTGCGGCCTTATCGAAACCTCGTGAGCGGATCCCGTTTCCGATGGTGATTTTCTTCGTTGAACGTCCGATCTTCGTTTCGGCGATCGCCAGCTTAATGGTACTTGCCGGGTCGATTTGTTACTCCCTGCCGCCTGTTGCGCAGTTTCTGAACATTACGCCGCCGCAGGTCATCGTCAGCGCTCGGTACCCCGGCGCCAGCGCGCAGGTCGTGGCCGATACGGTAACGACGCAGCTCGAGCAGCAGATCAATGGCTCGGCAGCGGTCACGATCACATTCGACGTCGGGTATCCGATCGACATCGCCGCGGTCGACGTTCAAAATCGCGTTTCTCAAGCGGCACCGTGGCTTCCGGCAATCGTCAATCGAGCCGGCGTGACGATATGGAAGCAGAATCCAAGCTTCGCGTTGATCGTCAATCTCACGTCGCCGGATGGGTCGGTCGACCCGGTGGCCCTGTCGAACCATACCAACCTGCAGATTGCGGATCCTCTCAAACGCCTGGCTGGCGTCGGCGACGTAACGTTCCTTGGCGAGAGAAGATACTCGATGCGAGTCTGGCTCAACCCGGACAAGCTCGCAAAGCTCGGAATTACAGCGATGGACGTTCAGCAAGCGATCGCCAAGCAGAAATCGGACAGGACGGCATGGCCGACCGTCACCTGAACAACGCAACCTTGATAAAAGATGGTGGGAGGTTCCCTTGCAACGAATAGGAGTGGTGACCTTTCCTGGCTTTCACGTGATGAGCTTAGCGGCGATGTCCGTCTTCGAGGCTGCGAACTCGGAGCTTGGTGAACGCCGCTACGACGTTCATTTTCTCTCGGAGAACGGGGGACCAGTACGGACGTCGGCCGGGCTAATGGTCGAGACCGAGCCGTTCGACGATTCCCTCTTCGATACGCTTATCGTCGGCGGCAGCACGGAGCAGTCGTTCAGTCCGTCTGAGGGATTGTTGACGTACCTACGGAAGGCTCCCGAGATCTCCCGCAGGTTGGCCGCGACTTGCGTCGGTGCATTCACGCTGGCCGAAGCGGGTCTTCTCGATGGAAAACTGGTGACGACGCATTGGGACTACGCGCGCGAACTTCAGAGACGTTATCCGAAGGTAAAGGTGCAGGAAGATCGGATATTCGTCATCGACGGCTCGGTTTGGACATCGGCGGGCATGACCGCGACGATGGATCTAGTACTTGCGATGGTCGAAAAGGATGTCAGTCCGGAACTCGCTCAGACGGTTGCGAAGAAAATGGTGATCCATCATCGGCGCGCCGGCGGACAGTCGCAGTTCTCGGCCTTTCTCCAACTCGAGCCGAAGTCCGACCGAATTCAAACCGCTCTCGCATTCGCGAGGAAAAATCTCCACACGGGGCTTACCGTGGAAAAGCTCGCGGAGGCAGCCCATCTGAGCCCCCGCCAATTTACCCGCGCGTTCGCGGCCGAGACGGGCGAGTCGCCGGCAAAAGCCATCGAGAAACTTCGTCTCGAGGCCGCCCGGTTGATGTTGGAAGACAGCCGGCATCCCATCGAGACCATCGCGCGGCAGACGGGCTTTGCGGATCGCGAAAGAATGCGGCGGGCATTCGTGCGTGTATTCGGCTTGCCACCGCAGGCGATGCGACGACAGGTTCGGAAGGACGCGCAACTGGCTCGCCACGTCCCGTCGGGCTCGCTGCCCGCGCTCCTTGATGCCGATCTGGTGGGCGCCCAGGAGCCCGCCACCCTGCAAGGCAACGCGCCGTCCTTCCGGGAATTTCTCGCCGAACATCGCAAATCCGCTTTGCAACTCGGCCCTGGTCGCTTCGTCTTGCAGCACATCCCAATGTTCGGCGAGGACGCCGTCGGCGATACGCATCTCCTTTCTCGGCGGACGGTTTGATTGGGACGATCGGCTCGGCTGGTTGTCGGGTCGGCGAAGGTTCAGACGACGGGCGCGGAAGGTTCGGCGAGATCATGGCACAGTCGAACTCAACCGCGGCCGCCTCGAGCCGACACTCGCACCGGACGGGGCCTGCCTAGTGTTTCTTTCGCGGGTTGGGGAGCTGGGTCGAACGCTCATCGATAGATGCGAGCGCGTGTCGCTGAACGCTCTCCAGAATCTCGTTCGAAAGCGCTGGCGTAGCCTTCGCGACGGACCGTGACAGGACCAGTGCGCCCACCATTTCGCAATGCAAGCTGATTGCCTGTTCGCGCAATGTCCTACGCTCGCCTGTCACAGCTAGAGATCCACTCTCGGCGATCAGTCCAGCCAGGATCGTTATCTGATCGTCCAAACCGCCGGCGTAATGCGACTGCGCTCCGGCGCCCAGGCGGGGAGCATCGCCAGCAAATCCGGCGACGGGGCAGCCGTGATCGATGTCGTCGCGGTGGGCCTGCGAGAGATAATGGCTTATGTAGCGCCGAAGAGCGGTGGTTGATTCATCGACGGGCGCCCTTGCGTTCGTGGCGAGCTCGGCAGTCCCCTCAGCCATTGCCGAAGCAAGCACCTCGGCAACCAGGGCGGCCTTCGACTCAAAGTGGTTGTAGAAACCACCTTGCGTAAAGCCAGCATGCTTCATCAGTTCGATCAGCCCGACGGCCTCCACTCCGCGTTCTCTGAATAACTGCGTCGCCGCGGCAACAATCGCGCGGTGGTTTTCCGCAGCCTGTTCTCTCGACACGCCCAAGGCTTGCTCCTCGAATTGTTACCGCCAATGCCTTCAACCTTATCACATCACGATTACACTCACAATCAACGATCACGGTTGAACTGCGGGCTCTCGGCTGGCGATCCGTCGTACGGGTTTCGCTAAGGAGGCGCTGAGCTGCAATGCGGGCGTCACGCCCGTGCGCGAAAAGACATGGGACGTGAACAGTCCGCCAACAAGGGTTAAGAAACACAATTCATGTCGAAATCGTGTCTTTGGGTTCGGATGACCTCAGACGGACCGAGATGACCCGAGGGAAACCCTCGTTTTGACCATTTCGGCAGGGAAATCATCGAGGATATTTCACCGCCGCCAGCACCTTCGCCGGAGCATCGGGCTCGGGACTGTCGACAAACTCCACGACCTCTGTAGGAACGCCGTGCTTGGAAATTTGCAGGGCTTTTCATTGCTCATTTTCCTTGTATCTATTCGACCGGTGTTGTGGTGGCGGCGGCTGGGGTCACGCGGAAATCTTGCCCCCCGCGCCGTTCAACGGGGCACCGCGTAAAGAAGCCCGGCGGATAAATCGACAAAGCCGGCCAGCTGCCGGTCGGGGAAAGCGGCTTTTAGGCTCTCGCTGTAGGTTTTCGCGTCGGCGGAAGCCGCATGGATCTCCCTGGCGCGCTTGATGTAGGTAATCGTGCTGTCGATCGCGGAGCGGTGGACGGGCGTGTCATGCCCGATGGTGATCGTGTCGTAGCCTTGAAGCGCCTTGAGCTGTTCGAGAATGATCATCCAGTGATCGAAATGATCCACACCGGTGAAGGCGTGTTCGTTTGGTGAATACACCAGGTCGAACGCCATCAACACTTTTTGCTCGGGCAGCAGAGCGGCCAGCTGCAAATCCGATTCAGCGTCGACGAACCGCTTGAAGTCGTAGGTGATGCCGTCAATCTGTTGCAGACCTTCGGTGACTGTCTCCGTCGGGAGGGTGACCTTCGTCGCGATCCTCTCACCGTAAATCGGGCGGAAGCTATCGAGTCTCGCTTGGCCTCTGGCGCGGAGCTGGTCGGCGATCCCGTCCAGGGCGAACACACGGGCATCGGGGAAACGCGCGGTCAGAACCTGAAGACCGGACCAGTGATCGGTATGCGCATGCGAGAGAATGATCCGATCGACGGGCTTGCCCAGCGCCTGCACGTAGGACGCAACTTCGTCGGCATACGGCAGTAGGAGCTGACCATCGAAGATGATGACTGCCGTTGGCCCCTCGATCATCTGCGTATTGACGCGAAAGCCGTCAAGGGGACTGAGGTAGGAATGAATTTTGACGGGGCCGAACTGGCTCACGAGGATGGCCCCCATGCGGCCCGACGCCGCCGCATCCATGGTCCCAGACGCGCCACTGTTCTGCGCCAGTTCAGGGTTCGGGGCGGCGGCAGCCGACGGACGCAGGCCGACAAATGGGAGCAGCGCGCCCGCAGCGAGCCGGAGAAACCGAGAACGGGACATGGCGGCTTGCGACAAGCGCTGAAAACCGGAGTTACTTGACAGCATTTCTCTTCTTCCTTGTCTAGACTTCTAGAAAAAATGGATGAGCGCCACGCTTCTATGAATCGAGGAAAAGGCGAGCGTGCTTCAGGAACAGACCCGGTATTGGAAGTGCGAGGCGTTGGGCGTTCGAAATGAGTTGCTGCAGCGTGAAGGCGTTGACGGTTGGGATCATCACGTCATTCGAGCCGTTCACGACGAGAGTGGTTTGGCTGTTGCCTTCGAGTTCCGCAAACCGCTCGCCACGGATATGTAGCCAGTCCAAGAACGACGCAATCTGCGCCTTCATCGCCTGGTCGGTGCCCTGGGGATCGACGTCCACCACGCGCCGGTGACGACGTTCGCAAATGGCGCGGCCCGCGGCTTGGCTCGCAGCCGAGGGCGCAAAGAATAGGACGAGGAAATCGTCCAGGCCCGAAACCGGCTCGCCTGCATGCTGCAGTCTTTCCGCAGCTTGTTCTCTCGACACGCCCAAAGCTCATTCTCGAATCTTCGCCGCTAGTGGCTTTGAACTAGCACATCAAAATGTCGTACACAATCGTTTATCGCGGTTGATTCTATGCTCTCTAGGGGGATCGAGAAAGGCATAACAGCATCGCCAAAAGGTGCCCTCATACGAAATACTTGCCTAAATATTTGCTTTTCTTCCGATATTCACTTGCGCGGAAAGAGCGGAGACTTGACGGCTCGCGAAAAAGGGTTAAACAAAACAATTGTGAATGACATTGTGTTTTTCACGACGCTACTGCCTCCATGCTGGCAGCGCAGCGCCTTCTCTCTCTTCTTGGAGATAGACATGATTAAGTTCCCGACGATCCTAACCCGTCGAAGTGTAATTGGAGCCGGCGCCGGGCTGGCTGTTGCTGGAACGGCAGTGCCGTTGCTCATGCCCGCCTCGGCCCAGGCCGACGCCGGTCAGGCCGGCGCGGAACCATTAAACGGCAATGGCTTCTATCGCTTCAAGATCGGCGACTTCCAGGCGACCGTGATCTCGGATGGCTACGGGCAGATACCGATCAGGCCGATCTTCGTTATGAACGTCTCTGAAGAAGAACTCGCCCCGGTGTTGAAGGCAAACTTCATGCAGCCTGTGGTCCAAGTCACAAACAACATCTTAGTGGTCGACACGGGACGGGAGCGCATCCTTGTCGATTCTGGCTTTGGTGAGAAACTCGGCCCATCCTTCGGTAGCTTTCCCGGGCTCGAGGCGAACCTGCGCCGGGCCGGAATCGCGCCAGAGAGCGTAGATCTGGTCGTGACGTCGCACGGTCATCTAGACCATATCGGCGGCTTCGTGACGAAATCGGGCGCGCTGGCGTTTCCGAAGGCTCAGTTCGCCTTTGTCGATACGGAGTGGAACTATTGGACCGGCAGCCGCTACGAGAGTGAGGTCAACAGTTCGCCGATGCCCGACCAGTTCAAGAAGGGCACGATCGGGGCAGCTCGAGATAATTTGCCCCAGGTCGCCAACCGATCCCGGTTCGTGAAGCAGGGCGGCGAGATCACAACCGGCGTGCACTATATTGTGGCGCCGGGACATTCGCCTTCCCATGCCGCAATCCTGTTCACCTCGGGCAACGAGCAGTTCATCCATATGGGTGACATCGCCCATAACCCGGTGACGAGTTTGCAGCACCCCGAATGGACGCCCATCTTCGACTACGACCCCGGGCAGGCGATCAAGTCGCGCAAGGCCATTCTGGAGCGCGTCGCGACCGATCGGATCATGGTGATGGGCTATCATTTTCCGTTCCCGGCTATCGGACATGTCGTCCGACGCGAAGCGGCATACCACTGGGAAGCCGCGCCGTGGGTCTGGTAGCGAGGGGAATGAATCGCCTTGAACCTGGGCGATACCCTGTTAGCTCTCATCTCCGTCGGTGATTTTAGCGGCAGCAGTTCGGCCGAGCAGCAATATGGCTGCCGGAGGTGCTTTGGGATGTAAAGAGCAGGAGACGGAGCGCTTGAGACGACTACGATCGAGCTCTTATTCGCGGGTTCGCCGAAGTTGGCGCAGAGCACGTCCACGCAGATGAGCCGGATGCTGGTTAACGCACTTCGGCATGGCGGTCTTGCCATCAAATTCAGATGCAAAGCTTGCCCAATGCAATCACAAAGACAAGGTTCATGATCCTCATTTGTCAGGGAATGAGGTGACCGCTCAGCCTTCCTTATGCGGCAGGGTTGCCCAGGATGTCCTTGGCATCCTGCCTTAGCCTGACTTTGTCGACCTTGCCGGCAAGATTCCGCGGCAATGCGGAGATGCACTCGATGCGGCGCGGTACTTTGTAGTCAGCCAGTTTCTCGCTGCAGTATTCAACCAGAACGTTTGTGTCTACGTTCATTTGCTCGTGTACCACGACGAACGCAAAAACGTCCTCGCCCAGTTTTGCATGCGGCACGGCCAGCACCGCGGCCTCTCGCACGGCGGGATGCTGGACAAGAACGTTTTCGACCTCGACCGATCCGACCTTGAAGCCCCCCCGGACGATCATATCCTTGATCCGGTCGACGTGGTGGAAGTAACCTTCAGCATCCACATATCCGAGATCGCCGGTGTGAAGCCATCCGCCAGCGAGTGCTTGCGCGGTCGCTTCGGGATCGCGGTGATAGCCGCGCATGACACCTGGCCCGCGAATGAGGATCTGCCCAGTCTCGCCCGCCTTGACGTCATGGTCGGCCGCGTCGGCGATTCGCATCTCGCACAGAACCGGTCGTCCTATGGATCCGAGATGCTCGTGGAAAACCTCCGGCGACAGATAGGAACCAACAGTTGACGATTCCGTCATCGAATATATCTGGGCCAGCTTGATCCACGGGAAGCGTGCGTTCACCCGATTCAGCGTCGCCACCGTGATCGGCGCCGAGCCGAAGCAAAACAGCCGGACGGTCTCGAGCGAATGCCTGGTCGGGTCGAATTGCTCCGTCATAAAGATGAGGATTGAGGGCACCACCAGCAGCACCGTAGTGCCCTCGGCGCGAGCCCGTGCAAAAGTGATCTCCGAGTCAAACCGGGGATCGACTACCAGCGTTGCACCGGCATAGAACGATCCCATTCTTGTGACAAAACAGCCTGCGCTGGTGGTTAGCGGTATCGGTGACTGTACGATGTCGTCGGCACGAATTCCCCAGGCGCGGACCATCGCAACGCCGCCCGCGATACTATTCGCATGGGTGAGTGCAACGGCTTTAGGCCGTCCCGTAGTACCCGACGTCATAATGACGAACGCGTCCTCTGAAGCGTGGGGGAACGGATACGTTTTTTCAAGCGGGCGCGCCGGCGTGAGGAGCCGGTCCCACCTGAGGGCACACAGCTCACCTAGCGGGGCAACTTCGAAAACCCAACCCAAGCCGGGCAGCCGCGCGCGGAGCGCGACGATGTCGGCGGCGCACTCCCGTCCGCTTATCGCCACGCGGCATTCCGTAAGTCTCAACGTATGCAGCAGTTCGTCGCGCTTTGAGCCAGGGTTGATCAGAACCGCCACGGCGCCCAAACGAAGGCAGGCAAGCTCCGTGAGCACAAATTCATAGGCTGCGGAGTTTCCCAGAGCGATCCCCACGTGATCACCTTTGACAATGCCGCATTCATGCAGGCCAGCTGCCACATCTTCGGCCTGGCGCGAGAGTTCTTGGTACGTGAGCCGCTTCACCGTACCGTCGACTGACGACACGACCAGCGCAAGCTTCTCGGGATGCTGCCTCGCGTGCTCCCAAACGACTTCGACAGCGGTTTGCCATTGGATGTCCGTCGGCATCGGGACAACAGCGTGCGACCGGTCGTCTCGCATGTCCATCATGAAGCTCCAAAAACCGGCTTGCGCTTGTTGCTGAACGCTGCCACCGCTTCTCGATGATTGTCGGTGTAATTGGTCAGAGGCTCGTTGCCGAGGCTCGCGTCGAGCATGGACGACGCGCGCTGCTCCACGCGCGCGTCAAGCTCGTCGGCAGGTACCGCATGATTAATCAGTCCCATGCGGGCCGCCTCTGTCGCCGGGATCAGGTCACTCGTCATCAGATATTCCTTCGCGCGAGCACCGGTCGCGATCATCGCTTCGGTCTGGCCAAGCCGGGCGGACTCTCCGGCCCAAACTATCAGCGCACGGATGCCTGATCTGCACGCTTGATCAACGGACGTCTTCCAGGCATCCAGAAGTGCGCGGCCCAAAGGTTGAGTGGTGGATTTGTTGAGCGTCAGGATGCCAACATCCCCTTCCGTCGAAAAGGTTGCCGCCGTCATCGTTCACCTCCCATGGTGTTCGCGTACTTCGAAGGGTGATTGCGTAGCAATCGACGGGGATGTTACAGAGGTCGATACTTCTGAAGAACCGTCAGCGGTGTTGGACGGCTGTTCACGGTTGAACAGCCGCGCTACAGGTGAACGGAGGCGATAGCGTTCGGCAACCCGCAGCTACCGCGCCGACCGGAAACGATCATGCTGCCGGGTGTGGTTCGACCTAGGATCAGAAACTTGCTGGAGCGGACGATCGACAGGGACGGGTGCAACGGGACCCTATGGCGTTGTTGAGAATGGCGCGTGAACATCACGCGGCTTCCCACGGCGAACCCGGACTCGCCGGCGTCCTCGATGATACCAGCGCGCCCTGATTGCTGAGCACCAGCGGCGCCTTGGCTCGAGGGTGTCCACCCGACAGGATCGTCTGATCGAGCGGCGTGACGCCGTTGGCCGTGACGCGGACCAGCACCTGGTCGCGGCTCAGGCAATTCGGTCTGCCGCAGCCCGCCACAGCCCGAGAAAGTCTTTGCCTCGATCGTACGCATCGGTATGTTCTTATAAAGTAACGGACCTATAAGTCACTTGAAGATTACAAACAGGTCTGTAACCTTTTCAACCCCAGGAAATGAAAGGAGCTTGCGGGTATGAAGGCAGTAGCCCGACCCCGGCGGGGCGCCCCGCCAAAGGGCGAATTGAGCGCCCGCGAGCGCATCCTTGCGACGGCAAGCGACTTGTTTTATCGCGAGGGCATCCGCGCTATCGGCGTCGACACAATTGTCGAGCGATCCGGCGTGTCGAAGACGAGCCTCTATCGCCAATTTGAATCCAAAGACGCTTTAATCACCGCCGTCGCCGCCGAACAGGATCGGTTGTTCTGGGTGTGGTGGGATCGCATTGAAAAGCAGCACGCGAAAGATCCGCGCGCTTTGCTGGACGCGCTTCTATCCGAAATTGCGAGGCGGATCGGGCGCCCCGCCTATCGCGGCTGTCCGTTCCTCAACCTGGCGACGGAGTTTCCCGACGACAACCATCCCGGCCGGGTCGTCGCCCGGGGCAACAAGGAGGAAATGCGGGCGAGGCTCGTGGTTATACTTGGCAAACTTGGCGCCGGCGACCCCAACCGTGTCGCGACTCAGATAGGGCTGATCATCAACGGCGCGTACGTCACCGGCCTGATGGCGGAGCCCGCTCATCTGAGACGCGACATCGTCGATGCCGCCATGAAGTTGTTGGCCTAGTGGTTTGCCGGTGATGCGCAGAGTTGCCCAAAAACGAAGGCCGCTAAAGCTAGTCGCAGACTTCATGTTGCGCACGATGACAGGTTTGCGGGGTAAATCATTCACATTTGAATAATTGCCAGGTTTCTGAACTAGAGGTTTCATTCTTGGTGTCGAGCCCTAGGCTTTGCCGACGCAAGTCAACCGAAGACGATAGCGCTTAACCGAAGGATGAGAACGTGACGGAAGCAAATTGGGATTTGTTTCGATTATTCTCCATCGTGGCAAGAACGGGAAGCGTAAACCGCGCCGCACACGAGCTCGGCATGAGCCAGCCGACCTTGAGCCGTCGCCTTAAGGAGCTCGAGCGCTATATTGCGGCGCCGCTATTCTTTCGCGCATCATCGGGCGTTAAGCTTACGCAAGAGGGCGAAGATCTTCAACGTTCGGCCGGCGACATGATGCTTGCATTCGAATCGTTTCAACGCGATTTGCGTTCACGCGTCGGGAAACGATCGTCGGTGGTCAGGATATCGGCGACCGAAGGGCTCACCAAGCACTGGCTCTTGCCCCGGGTGAAGAAGCTCCGAGATCGGAACAGCAGGATCTATCTCGAAATTATCTCGACCGTTAATCAGCAGAGCGTCGCAATAAGCGATTTGGATTATGTAATCAGAATGGGCGATCCAGGTGAGAGCGACCTAATCGGAAAGAAAGTTGCCGAGGTTCCGCTGGGAATATTCGCTTCCGAGAAATACCTTGCTGCGCATTCCGCGCCGCAATCTCTGTCCGAGCTGAAGGACCACGATATCATCGGCAATACGAACGACTTCATCACCTTCCGCAACGTTCGAGCCAGCCAGAAGCCGTTATTGGATTATTTTTCGGCGGCGGCGGAGTCCCGCAGCGTCGTCCGCGTCAATCCGGTAATCAATCATTTCGCGGCCGCGGGTCTGGACCTTGGCTTGGCGCTTCTAGCTGTACCTTTTGCGCAGGCCGAGGGGCTTGTCCAGGTTTTGCCGCAGGAGGTCGCTACGATGAACGTGTGGCTGTTGCGGAGACGCGAGAGCGATCTCCGGAAATTAACCCGAGAGGTTCGGCGGTTCCTGGAAAGCGAGTTTGCCGACTCCAAGGCGTGGCTTTCGGGCGACAATCGAGGCCAAAAAAATAGTTAAACGCAAAAGCTAGGGAGTTTCAGCGAGTTCGATTGCGGTGTCTGTCGCGGCCATAATGCACAGGGCTCGGACGTGCATACCGGTTGTTCGGCGTCGGCGGGCGGAATGAGCCATAAAGTGGCTTCGTGGCGTCGCCGCTCGAAGGCGTCCGACGACATCCCCATGATGTCTTCGTCTCCACCGCGAATTCTAATCAAATGAACGAACGTCTCCGGCAAGATCTAATTCATAAAGAAGCGCGCTTGGCCTTAATATGAAGACCGCTGCCCTGCCGCAATTTTGTCCTGGGCAGCTTTAGCCATACGCGTCCCACATGTAGCCCTACGCGACAAGTCCAAGTAGATGCATAGGCGCGTGTCCAATCGGCTTCGGGCGCGGCAGGCCGGCTGTGAACGCTTCGACAGCGGCGGGCAGCACTGACTTGACATCTTCGGTCTCGAAGAGCGGCAAGGCGAGGTCCAGCAACGCGCCATCGGCCGCCGTCAAGCCTCCTCCGGTCCAGATACGCAGCAAGGCCTTGTGAGCGAGATGAGCCCGAGTCGGCCCATCCGCCAACTTGCGTGCGAAAGCGGCCGCCTCTTCAAGCAACGATTCGTCCGCGACCACCCGATTGATGACGCCGCGTTCCAGCATCGTCTGCGCCGGCACTTGCTCCGAAGTGAGCGCCCACTCCATGGCGAAAGCTTTGCCGACACGCTCGGCAACTCGCTGTATTCCGCCGAGCATCGTCACGATCCCGAGCGACTGCTCGGGATGCCCGAAGCGGGCGCTGGCGCCAGCGAATATTATGTCAGATCTGATCGCGAGCTCGAAGCCGCCCCCGAAGCAAAGGCCCTGCACTGCTGCAACTGTCAGGACTGGAAGCCGCTCCCACTGATTGACCGTGCCGAGACGCTTTTCGAAGGCCGCGCGCAGTTGCTTCGGACTCAAAGTGGGCCACGGAACGATATCTCCTCCGTAGCTGAAGTCCGGTCCTTCGGCTGACAGAAGTGCGGCACGCGCTCCGCTGCCGGCGATCAACGATATGGCGTCGCGCAATTCATCGAAGAATTCCTGTGCGAGTCGGTTTTGCGGCGGATTGCTCAGGACGAGCCTCGCCAAGTTACCTTCTATGGTGACAGTGATATGCGACATCGAAGCTCCTGGGCTAAAAACAGTTCTGTGCTACCTTCGACGCCCGCTTGCCGAGCCACCACGCCATTTCACGCCCGCGGCGCGTCGGGTGAAAGAGGACTATCAAAGCGAACGTGACGCCGCGCCATGCGCCAGGTAACTTTTCTGATCGCCGATCTTTCTACAATTGCGTCGTCACGGCCGCGTTCGAAACACGGAGTACTCCTGGCGTCGTTGATACAGCCGATCGAATTGCGCTCGTCTGCAAATCGCGTTGAAAAGGCATCCAATGCCATTTTAGCGCACACAGGATCATTCGCGGGGGGCATCGGCCCCAAAGCGACGGGAGCCTAGGTCACCCCCCAAACGCCTCCAATGTCGTAGATGCCACTATTTGGGACACGCCGAGAGCATCGACCCCAATGGGAGAGCCCCATGATGGATGTGCCAATGATTGGCATCTGATGCACCTCATGCAGCCCATCATCTGAAATCCGGGTGGAATGATCATCCCAACGCGCAGAATGGGAACCTCGATGTCGAACGAACTAGCAGTCGAAAGCGGCTGCCCCGGACCTAGTCCGTCGGACAAAGCTCCGCAGAGGTCGCGTTCAATACAGACAGATCGGCCGCGTAATGCCAAGGACGGCAAAGTGGGCGTTCAAGTATGTTTGGCCCTCTGCTTTGCGCGTCTTAAGACGCGCACCGCCTGGATCCGGTTGGCCGCGATGGCGCAAATCGAGGCATATGCGACCTTTTGAGCGGGTTTCGATGGATGTAAGAACTCGCTGCCTCTGCACACGCGCAATCTCAACGACATTTCACCGCCAGGAGAAGTTGATGCACACCTATAGACAGATCGTCCTGGCGTCACGCCCAAAAGGCACGCCAACCGCTGAAAACTTCCGTCTTGAGACCAGCTCGATACCAATAGCCGCGGACGGGCAGGTGTTGGTACGCACTCAGTACTTGTCGCTCGACCCATACATGCGCGGTCGAATGAACGACGCCAAATCGTATGCGGCTCCCGTCAGCGTCGGAGGCGTTATGGAGGGAGAGGTGGTGGCCGAGGTTCTAGAATCGAAGCACCCGGACTACCGTCAAGGAGATCTGGTTCAAGGACGGATCGGTTGGCGGACGCATGCCGCAGTCGAACCAACGGATTTGAGGCGCACAGAGACGGGCGTGAATCCGGTGACCACCGCCCTCGGTGTCCTGGGGATGCCCGGCTTCACGGCCTATTCCGGGATGAAAGTCATCGGACAGCCGAAGCCGGGCGAGACCGTGGTCGTGGCGGCGGCAAGCGGACCGGTCGGTTCCCTTGTTGGGCAACTTGCCCAGCTCGCCGGCGCACGGGCCGTCGGCATCGCGGGTGGACCCAAAAAGTGCGCCTACGTGCACGACGAATTGAAGTTCGACGCCGTCATCGACCACCGCGCCGGCGACATGCCGGAGGCATTAGCGAAATCTTGTCCTGACGGCATCGATGTGTATTTCGAAAATGTCGGTGGCCCGATCTGGCAGGCCGTACTGCCGCTGCTCAACCGCTACGCCCGCATCCCGGCGTGCGGCTTGATCGCACACTATAATGGACCGGGTGCCGCCGAGCAGGACTCGCTCTCCTCGACCATGTTGGCCGTGCTCAGGCGCAGCCTGCTGATGCGTGGATACATCAATACCGATTTCGTCGAAGATCACTACGACGACTTCATGCGGGATTTGAGCCCTTTAGTCGCGTCCGGGCGTATTCGCTACCGCGAGGATATCGTCGACGGATTAGATAATGCACCCGAAGCATTCATCGGCATGCTCTCCGGGCGCAACTTCGGCAAGCTCCTCGTCAAGGTGGGCTGACGAATGGCCCCCGGCCAGCAGACGGGCGTCGACGGCGGGTCGATCGAGATTGCCGTCTCGAGCGATTACCAGCGCGCGGCCCTTTCGCTCACCTTCGGGTTCTACCTGGCGAGCATTCAGGGCTGCCACCAGCCCCTTTCCATCGCCGAGAATATGTTCCCGGCACAACACCGCCATCCGTTCAGCGTCGGCATCTCCGAACGCATCGAAGGGCCATCCGATGATCACGATTGATCTGCTCCAGATTCCCGGCGACCAGCCCACCTAGGCGGATGTTTCGCTCGACCTTGTTTCGAAGATTTAACATCATGTTTGCGGTCACAGTTCGATCTCTCACTTATGGATAGAATCGTGAAACTCTATCGGAGCAAATGCGATCGGTTCTTCGGAGTTTGAAATCTTCGATTAGCCGATGCGTGGCTGCGAGGTAATCACGACAGAATAACAACAAGCCGCAAAGGCAAAAACAAAAAGGGAGGAATTGCCTTGGGTTCGAAAATTGCCAGCGTTCGGTGCACGTCTACGGCTTCGACTACGTATGAGCTCTTAAGCCGGGCGAATGCAGCTAATCCGACTGGAACGGCGATCATCTATATTGAAGACGCCGACACGCTTTCGACAAGTAAGCTGACGCACGCAGAATTCATCGCGCGCCTTCATCAGATGGCGCATCTCTTTCGCGAGCTGGGCGTTGGGCGGCATGACGTCGTCAGTATCCTTTCGCCGAACGTGACGGACGCGCTGGTCGCGTTTTTCGCGGCCGAGACGGTCGGGATCGCGAATCCGATAAATTTTCTGCTTCGCTCCGATGAAGTCGAGGCGATGATGCGCGCGGTCGAGTCCAAGGTGCTGGTGACAATCGGCCCTGAGGCTCCCGATCTGTGGAGCAAAGCAGAACATATGCGGAAATCGGTTCCGTCGCTCGCACACATCGTCACGATCGGGGTCGCTTCAGGTGATGCGATCTCACTTCGCACCGTACTAAACGACCGTCCAACCGCGCCGCCGTCAACGGATTTACTGCCTGCGGCCGAAGACGTTGCTGCATACTTTCATACGGGCGGTACGACCGGTTCTCCAAAAGTCGCGCAGCATTTGCATCGGAATCAGGTTTTCTCGGCGGAGGCGCTGGCAGACTCCTGGCAGTTCGACGGCACAACGCGTGCGCTTAACGGTTTGCCGATTTTTCATGTCGCCGGTTCTTTGCTGCTCGGACTGTCGCCACTCGGAAGGGGTGGGGAAGTGATCTTGCCGACTGTGACGGGTTTCCGAAATCCGCGCGTGATCGCCAACTACTGGAGACTAATTGAAAGCCAGAGGGTAACCGTGGGCGGCGGCATTCCGACAACGCTTGTGTCGCTGCTCGATGTACCGATCGGCGATGCCGATATTTCATCCTTGAGGTTTTTCATGACTGGCGGGACATACATGCCAGCCGCTATCGCGAAGTCCCTCAAAGAGCGTTGTTCGATCGAGGTTCGCCAATTATATGGCATGACCGAAACCGCCGGGCTGATTGCCGCTTGCCACCATTCCAGCGTTCCCGATCCCCATTCGATCGGCGAGGTGATTGTCGGAGCTCAAGTCGAAGCGCGAGAACTCCAAGGCAATGACGGCGTCGGTAGGCCTGTTGCAAAAGGCAAGACCGGCGTGTTGGTCACTAAGGGGCCTCACGTCTTTCCTGGCTATCTCTTCAACGGCGACAAATCGGGGCCTTTCACGGACGATGGCTGGCTTATCACCGGCGATATCGGTTTTTGCGGGTCCGATGGTCGAGTTGTTGTCACGGGCCGTGCAAAAGACGTAATCATTCGTAGCGGACACAACATCGATCCTGCCGTCATCGAAGAGGCCGCTGGGAAGTGTTTGGGAGTTGGCATAGCTGCCGCCGTTGGAATGCCCGACGCCTACGCAGGCGAGGTGCCTGTCGTCTATCTGACCGTTGCGAGCGGATCGAGCGTTTCGCCTGAATCGCTCATGGTCCAGCTCGCCGATAACGTGCCCGAACCGCCCGCGCGCCCGCGCCACGTATTCATCCTTGACGAAATGCCGACGACCGCGGTGGGCAAGATTGACAAGACAGCATTGCGGCGGGACGCGACGCGCCGCGCTGTGCAAGCGGCGTTAGCGTCCCTTTCCTTCCTTGAAGGCGAAGATACTGACGTTGCGGTGCGCGAGAGTGAAGGCGGCCGATTGATGGTCACTGTCAGCACATCTCAAATTCATCATGAACTGTCTGCGTTGACGCAATCCATCTCCGAAACCCTCGGTCGCTACGGATTTGCCCATGAAGTCCGCGGCGCTTAGCCGGCGATCGAATGCACAGATGGCTGCGATCGTGCGGTTGATATAAACTGCCTCTATGGAGGAGTACTAACGTGTTGAAACTGTACCATTGCATGGGTTCGCGCTCGTTCCGCGCTTTGTGGACGTTGGAGGAGGCGCACGTCCCCTATGAGTTGATCGTCCTGCCATTCCCTCCGCGGGCGATGCACAAGGGCTACCACGCGATCAATCCGCTCGGAACGGTTCCTGCGTTTTTTGATGGTGGACAGAGAATGACCGAGTCCGCAGCGATCTGCCAATATGTGGCGGCGCGCTACGCGCCGCAGACACTCGCCGTTGCGGTGGACGATCCGGATTATGGGGCGTATCTGAATTTCATGCACATGGGTGAGGCGACCCTCACATTCCCGCAAACCATCTTCTTCCGATATAGCGTGTTGGAGCCTCCCGAAAGACGGAATCCCGCCGTCGCTGACGATTACCGCCTTTGGTTTGCATCACGCTTGAAGAATGCAGCAACTTTCTTTGAGGGCAAGCCCTACGTTTGCGGCGATCGCTTCACGGCCGCCGATATTTCATTGGGATACGCACTTGGCTTCGCTACGCATCTCGGGCTTGCGGGTCATTTCCCTGCAGCCATCGCAGAATACTGGAGGCGATTGAAGGCTCGCGAAGGGTTTCAGCGCGCACGAGAAAGAGAGATTGAGGTCTCGCGCCAACAGGGCCTCGAGGTGTTCGAAGTCAATTACTAGCCGTCACCAAGAGCAGGTTCATCGCTATAACTGCGTCGCCGCGGCAACAATCGCGCGGCGGTTTTCCGCAGCCTGTTCTCTCGACACGCCCAAGGCTTGCTCCTCGAATTGTTACCGCGGACGATTTCTCAGCCGACGAGGCGAAAGCGGCAGTCAAGGGCGGCGTCGCGGAGATCCAGAAGAGCTTGATAGTCCGGCGAATTGTACCATGCGAGGGCAGTATCCTTGTCTTGGAATCGGATAATCATGCCCATCTCGTGGCCTGGGTCTCCACAGAGCAATTGCCAGGGTCCGAACGTAACGACTTCAGCGCCGAATTGCTTCAGCAGGGCGCCAGCTTGCTTGCCGTAGCGATCACGAGCGTCTCGGTCGCGAACGGTTGCTTCAACGACGATATACGCGCTCATACTAGTGTCCCTTCCGTCTCGTGATACGAGACCTTTGCTTGCGTTACCGAATTAAACGGCGACGATTACTTTTCCGATCTGTTCACCAGCTTTTGCGCGGCAGCGATCTCGTCAAAGGAAAAACTTTCGCGATCGTCGGCATCAGAGCGCCCGCAGCGAGCCCCTTCCCAATGAACTGCTTCAGCGCCGCGAGCTTGGCGGCGTCTGCCGCTACCGACGGCAGTCCGAAGCCCCGAATGGTCAACCCCTTCCCTAATTCGACGCGTCCGGTTTTGGTGGGTTTTTGTCCTCATGAGTGGAGGCGGCTATCGCTAGACTATCGGACCTTGAGAGGGCGCAGCACCTCCGAGTACCGCGCCCGGCGGATCACCGACTTGGCGCTTACGAGCGCAGAACGGGACGAACGAAGCATGACATACCGACACGTGACGGCTCCCACGCAGTTCATTGAAGCCAATGGGATTCGCTTCGCCAACCGCCGATTCGGACAGGAAGGCAGCACGCCGCTTCTTTTGGGCGGCGGTCGCATGCTCCTGAATACGGTGATGATCGAGCGCGAACGAGTTGCAGGGTAAAAGCCATGGATCCTAACGCAAACCAAGGTGTTTCCGCTTTCTCGGGTCTTAAATACTTCAAAGCGCTCATGGAGGGTTCCGTGGCGCGTGCGCCGATGCTCGAGCTTTTCGATATCAACGTCGAGGTTGCCGAGCCTGGGCTCTTCGTGCTAACCGCGAAACCGACGGCAGAGCACAATAATCCCTTGGGATTCGTCCATGGAGGTTACGCGGCCGTCCTGCTCGATACCTGTATGGCAGCAGCCATCGTGACTTCGCTCGAGCCAGGCCTTGCCGCTGTGACACTCGAATACAAGATAAACTTCATAAGACCGATGTCCGCCGATACAGGGGTCGTGCGGGGGGAGGGCAAGCCGCTGCACATCGGTCGGCGGATGGCCATCGCCGAAGGCAGACTGCTCGACGCGACGGGTAGGCTTCTGGCCCACGGGACGACCACCTCCCATATCGTGCGGGAAGGGAGTTCCTGAGGGAAGTTCGCGCGGTTCCAATGCCTCGCTAAAACAACAGCCGACCTGACAGTCAGACCCTGGAGGTCGGCGGCGCCCGGTTGGCGTCCCGCCGGCGCGTCAGATGGACTGCATCATCGGGATGCGGACAGCTCACCGCTGGCGCGAATTCGACGGCCACGAAAGCGGTAATGTCGGCGACAGTAAACCGATTACCGCGATGGTTAGAGCTGCCTTATTGCGCAAAACTTCGCGCTGTTGCGGAAGCATTCGGCAACGGCGTCGAGGCCGTTGAGGTCGAGTTCTCACTGCTACATTGCGACGATGACGCTTTCCTCGGCATCTCTTCCGGTTAAGTTCGGCTCGGCTTATTTGGCTGCAACGATTTCGGGCAACACCTCCGCTGCGCCCTCGGACGCGGGTAAGGTTGGTAGCTTGTGCACCGAGCAAGGCAAACCTTTCAAATGAGGAATCCCCTGTTCGAGATCCAGATAGTCGTCATCATCGGGGCAAATCTGTGCGTCTGCAAAATCCCAGGCACCAGACAGCCCTTCTTTTCCTTTCGGCATTTCCGGCTTCCACCATCCGTGGGGAACGCGGACCAGACCTCTCGGCATGTCGTCGCGTATGGCTGTCCGACCCTTGCAGCGCCCTTGGCTCGTCGAAACCTCAACCCATTCACCTCCCGCTACCCCAATCGTGACGGCATCGTCAGGATGCAGAAAAATCTCAGGTTCGGGACGGCGCGAACGCAATGAGGCAATATGGCGATGACCGGTCTGGAAAAACTCGTCCTCGCGCACGCCGGTGAATGCCATGAGTGGAAACGCGGGATCCTGCGTCGGTTCGCCGCGATAATAGGGCAGTGGATCAAAGCCCAATGACTCCAAGACGGCTGATTTGAGTTCGACCTTGCCGGACGGCGTGGCGAAGCCGGTCTTTTCGTATTTTTTGAAGGTAAGTTTTCTCATGTGGTAAGGATGTCTCTCGGCAAATTGCGAGAAATTCATGCCGAGCGCCGCCACCCGAAAATCGAGCAGCTCTTCTGCGTTCTTCCACGGAAACTTGTCGGCAATTCCCACTCGGGTCGCCAAACCGCGCCAAAAATCGTAGATGCCCCGGCACTCGCCGGGCGGCTCCATCGCCTTCTGCGAAGGACGAAAGATCGAGGTCCATCCGAACCCGTCGGAGAGGCTCGCACGCTCCAGCCAACTGTCGCTCGGCAAAACGTAGTCTGCCAACTGCGAAGTTGGCGTCATCATATGCTCAAACGATACTATCAAGTCTTGATTCATCAGCGCGCGGTAGATCAACTGCAAATTAGCAAAACTCAATAAAGTATTGTTACCAAGCGTGAAGAACGCTTTTACCGGGTACGGTGCGCCGTCCGCCATGGCTGTGAAGACTGCGGAAGGGACGGCCATATAGCTGCCTGATATTAAGTTGGCGTACTCCAGACCCCAGACCCGCTTCGTTGGCTCTCGTAGGGCCTCCATTCCCCGATAGGTAAACGCGGGATGTTTTTGTGAACCGAGCTGTTTAGCTCTTTGAGCTTCCGAAAGTTCCTCATGGAGTTCGATCTCACTCTCCGAGACGATATCCGGATGGAATCCGTGCAAGACTTCTCCACCTGGGACGTCAAGATTTCCCGTTAGCGCACGAAGGGCGCAATGCAGCCGAATTGCAGACGTGCTGTTGCGCTGCTGGTCCGTGATGGGCGTCCATGGAATGACGCCTGGAGTTGTAGTCGCATACATGCGCGCGGCCGCGGCAATTTGGTCAGCCGGAACTCCCGTGATCTGAGCTACCCGTTCGAGCGGAAACTCATTTACACGAGAGCGAAACTCTTCAAACCCTGTCGTCCACCGCGCAATGAAGTCCTGATCGTAAAGACCTTCGTCGATGATAACTTTAAGCCAACCCATGCACATCGCCGCATCAGTACCGACCCGCAACGGAAGCCAGATATCCGCAAGCTCGGCATTTTCGCTGCGTCGTGGGTCCAGCACAATCAACTTTGCGCCGCGTTGTTGCGCGGCGCGAATGGAATTGTAGATCGGCGTCCAGCTATGCTTTCGAGGGTTGTGGCCGAACAGCACGATACATTTGGTCTTCGTATAGTCTGGGTAAGGAAACCAACCATAGACCATCCGGTTGATCGCGCCGGTATTGCCAGCGCAAAGGGCGACCCCGCTCATCCAGTTCGGATTACCCAACAGATTCATGAAGCGGCGACCAACGCCGTTGTCGGACTGGAGATTCCAGGGGCTGGCCGACACGGCAAATCCTTCCGGTCCATATTGCTCAGTCACCGCGGAAAGGCGCAAAGCGATATCGTCTAAGGCGTGGTCCCAAGTCACGCGTTCCCATCGTCCGGAGCCTCGCTCGCCCACCCGGCGGAGCGGGAACCTAATTCGGTCCGGATGCAGAAATCCCTCCGGCGCATGAACGCCTTTCATGCATATATTGGCCCGAAACGGCGCGTTGTCGGTGGCCTTGATCCGAGCGGCGCCATCATCGGAAACTTCGGCCAGAACCTGACAATATATGTCGCAGCTCGAGCATAGGACGCGCTTTTGGTCGCTCATGAACATCCTCCGCGGGCAAGCCGCTTTTCGGCTCTTTGCGGCATGCATGTGGGGACACGGTCTCCAGCTTTGATCCCCAATCCAATCAGCGACTGCGCCAGTGCCTTTGAACGTCGGACAAAATCGCCGTACGTGTGACGAACCAAGGATTTGTCCGGAAGACGCGATACGATTTCGGACGACGGAAACAAGCGCGCATCGCGTTCGACCAAAACGTTGACCGACAAAGGAACGGACATCATCGTTGCTTTCATCGGAACTCTCTCGTCGTTCGAACTATCGTCGCGGGCATTGACGCGAGCCTGAGTAGTGAGTCGCTCGCCCTGGGTCTTGCCTTGTCGAATCAGCCTAGTTGTTAGAACTCATCACATACAGAAATCGCTGCGGATTCGCTCGATCGGAGTATTCCCAACCGGTCGAGCAGACTGCAAAGCTTTACGGCATCCGCATCGGACAATTTCGAGCCGACATGCTTTTCGATCGCGGCTGAATAGGCGTTCCACATCTTCTTCTGCAATTCGCGTCCAGTCTCGGTAATCTCGACGAGCTGGCCGCGCCTGTCTATTTTGCACTCCCGGCGCGCCGCCAGTCCTTCGTCCACCAGCCCGTCGATCAGACGTGAGGTGGAGTATTGCGGGATCAGCATTTGCCTTTCGAGCTCCACCGGGCGCATCTCGCCCGAGGGCGCGCGCGACAGTTCGAGCAACGCGTCATACCAGGCCAGCGGCGGGAAGCCGACCTTCTTCAAGTCCCGCTCGACGGCGTCGAGCACCCGGCTCTTGATGCGTATAAGGCGGATCCAAGCTGCCGCCGCCTCGGTCGATGGTTTGTGTTTCATGGTCATCCCAGACTCTTTGGGACTTCAAACGAGATCCGGATGTCGCCTCGGTCGTCCCGACCCATCACGCGCGGGGCCCTCTCGATCAATCTCTGGGCGGGTGACCTTCCTCTTGAGAAAGCTCAAGAAGCCTCTGGTCAACTCTGGGCGCCATGCAGAGGACCGAGAGCGCGCCATTCCCTGGTTACCCATACAGTGCCAAAATCGAACCGTCAATCCCATGAGAAATCCTCACTATTTTGTGGGTCAGATGTGATCTAAAGGGGACTGTTTATAGAGTAAGTTCCTATTTGGAATTTGAAATGATTTAGGCCTATGCTTCGACGGGAGAGGCATACCGGGTCAGGCGATGTGTTCGTCGCGCGTATCTGCACCGCATCGCAATGCTGTCGGGGCGCGCTGAGCATTCGTGACGCCTCCCTAAGTTGCGGTCCGGCACATGCGAGGGTCCGAGTCCCAATCGCTTACTGTGTCCTGGTAGCCCCTGCCTATCGCTGCGCCAATCACCAAATTCTGATGGGTGCCGAGGAAGGCCGTCTTTACATGACGACCGTCATCTAATAAGTCCAGTACGGGTTCGATTTGAACAAAGCGAACCTTTTGTTTCGGCGCGATCTTTTTTCATTTGTTACGCGGACTCGGCGAACTGCTTGATACTTCAACAAAGGGCGATCTAGCTCGCAAGGGACCTTTCTTGATGCTTTCAACTCTTCTGCCGCGGGCATTTCAGCGGGTGGGCATCCATTACGGATGGGCCGTCGTCGCCGTCGTATTCCTGACTATGCTGTCGACGTCCGCCGCCATGGGAATGGTCGGCGTCCTGATGCTTCCGCTGAAGACCGAATTCGGCTGGGACCTCGGAGCGATCTCCGGAGCGCTCGCGCTGCGCGTCCTTCTGTACGGGATGGTGGGTCCGTTCGCCGCAGCCGTCATGCTCCGCTACGGAGTACGAAAGATCGTCGCCACGGCATTGGCGCTTATCGTCACCGGACTGGCCTTGGCGACGCAGATCACTTCGGTCTGGCAGCTTTGGCTGACCTGGGGCATAATGATCGGCCTTTCGACGGGCGCGACCGCGAACGTGCTCGGCGCCACCATCGCGACGCGCTGGTTCACCAAGCGGCGCGGACTCGTCATCGGCGTTCTGGGCGCCAGCAATGCGACGGGACAACTGCTCTTTCTGCCGGCTGCGGCGTACCTCTCCGAACACTTCGGCTGGCGCTACGCGATGATGCCGGCGGCGACGCTCTGCCTGACCTGCCTTGTCCTGGTGCTCATTGTCGTGCGCGACCACCCGGGCGACGTCGATCTTCCGTCATACGGCGAGGCGACCGTCGTTCCGGCGCCGTCTCGTTTCTCCGGCGGCAACGCGCTGCAGCTCAGCTTCGCGGCGTTGTCGCTTGCCGCCGGAAACAGGACCTTCTGGATCCTTGCAAGCACGTTCTTCATCTGCGGCCTGTCGACCAGCGGCCTGGTACAGAACCATTTCATCCCGCTCTGCCACGACTTCGGAGTCGGAACGATCGCCGCATCCGGCGTGCTTGCGACCATGGGCGCGTTCGACTTCGTGGGAACGATCTTTTCGGGCTGGCTTTCCGACCGTTACGAAAACCGGTGGCTTCTGTTCTGGTACTACGGCCTCCGTGGTCTCAGCCTCTTGATGCTGCCGTACACCGACTTCTCGCTCTACGGTCTCAGCATCTTCGCCGTCTTCTACGGGCTGGACTGGATCGCGACGGTGCCCCCGACAGTGAAGCTGACGGGTCAGACGTTCGGGCGGGAAAAGGCTCCGCTGGTCTTCGGCTGGATCTTCCTGGCCCATCAGATGGGAGCGGCGACCGCCGCCTTCGCGGCCGGTCTATCCCGGGACGTGCTGCTCAGCTATCTCCCTGCTTTCTTCGCGGCAGGCGTCATCTGCATCATCGCGTCGGCGGCGGTGCTGACGATTCGCAAGCGGACAACCGAAGCCATCCTCGCGGCCCCGGCGGAATAGCCGGGCGTCTGGCGGCGGCGCGAATGGCCGATTGCGACAGAGGAGACGACAATGCGCGCAGAGACTTCCGCGTAGAGATCACGTTTCATCCTCGCGCGCTGTGAGGGCTGACGCGACCAAGGGTCGGCCGCACGCCATAGCCGCGTTGGGCAAGGCTTCTAATTTTGGTTAGGCTGATGGGCGCAAATCTACCCCCGGGTAGCATGGACCGGCCCAGCCCGCACGCGCGAAGCAGTGGTTGAGAAATCTGTACGGGTCAAAACCCTCGTTAGCCATGTTCGCGACCGGATCGTAAACGGCCTCTGGCTGTCGTGCTCAGGGAACATAAGCTGAAAATATCATGGCAATCCGGGCCACCCGGTGACACCGTTCAATCAGCCGACTAAATCGGGAGATGTTTGCAATGCAGCTTGCCCCGCTCACATTCAAATCCATCAGGGCGAGAGCGGTCGTGCTCAAGCTGAAGCGTCCGGTTGTCGCTCGGATCGCTACCATCACCGATTGGCCGCTGATCTTGATCGATCTCTTCACCGAAGAAGGCATCGTCGGGCGGAGCTATCTGGAGCCCTACACCATCAAGGCGATGAGATATCTGGTCCCAGCCCTGCAAGATTTCGGCGCTATGCTCGAGGGGCAGCGCGTCGCACCGGTCGAACTCTACGATCTCGCACGCAAGTCGCTGCACTTTGTAGGTTATCAAGGACTTTCTATGATCGCGGTGTCCGGACTGGATATGGCGGCTTGGGATGCCCTGGCAAAGGCTAGTGGCGTGCCGCTTTGTGTCCTGCTGGGCGGTTCGGTAGGTCCGGTGAAAGCATACAACAGCAACGGATTGTGGCTTCAAGCGCCGAAGGTGTTAGCAGCGGACGCGATCGCGTTGCGCGATGAAGGAGGCTTCATTGCGCTGAAGTTGCGGCTTGGCCGGGATCGCGCAATCGACGATCTGGCCGCCATCCATGCCATCCGGGCCGCTGTTGGCGATGACATGGATCTAATGGCTGACTTCAACCAGGGCCTACATCTTGGAGAAGCCCTGCAGCGGTGTCACATGATTGATGACGAGGGCCTCGCGTGGATCGAGGAGCCGATCGTTTACGACAATCTCGATGGTTACGTGCAGTTGACAGCCGAGCTAAAGACCCCGATCCAAATAGGCGAGAATTTCTATGGTCCCCGCGATCTACACACCGCGCTGCAGAGAAAGGCCTGCGACCTTGTCATGCCGGACTTCATGCGTATTGGCGGCGTGACAGGCTGGTTAAGGGCATCGGCCATTGCGGGTGCGGCGGGCGTACCGATGTCCACTCATCTTTACCCGGAAGTGGCAGCGCACGTGATGCGCGTCACCGAAACCGCGCATTGGTTGGAATGGCAGGATTGGGCCGATCCCGTTTTACAGAAACCCTATGAAATTCGTGACGGATTGCTTCACATTCCTGACGTGCCTGGCGTTGGTCTTGAATGGAATGAGGAAGCGGTCGCGGCCAGCCAAGCCAATCTGTAGGTTCATCGTCTTGTCCGGAGCATCACAGATCGAGGCGCAGGTGGGCATGATGCGCGGCGCTCAACCAGGTAAATCCGAAGCCAGTTGGAGTTGTTTCGCACCCTTTTTTCGAGGCCGAAGGAGGTGTTCCGGTGCGTGCGCTCCCTCGCAAAAAGCTTGCTGAATGACGACGAAACATTCTTCGGGGTGAGCCGCTCTCCGCATGTCGTACATGTCGGATCCGCGCCGACTTCTCCGCCGCACCCCGTATGCACCATTCGCACGGCGGGTTTCTGCGATGTCTTCAGCCCGCACCATTCATTTCCCCAGCCGCGGAGGCTGAGGATGACCGGGAAAAGATCCTTTCCTTTTTCAGTCAAGCGACAGTCGTACCGAACCGGCCGATCCTGATATGGGGTGCGCTTGACGACGCCTTCTTCCTCCAGGCGGGTCAGAAGGGTCGACAGCAAGTGCGACGACATTCCTGTTTGCGCCTGGAATTCATCGAACCGCTTGGTGCCGAAAAGCAGCTCGCGGATCAAAAGCATGGTCCAACGATCGCCGATCACGGACAGCGATCGAGCGATCGGACACAAGGTGTCTCCAACGTCATCCCATCCCGCGAATCTCGGCGCGTAGAGAACTGTTGGCAAAATCCAGCCGCTGCTTTCCCACATAGGACGTTGTCGCCGACGATCATCTTACATATGGCTGTCGATGAAGCGCAGGGTGCGGCCCCAAGCGATTTGAGCTGCTTCTGGGGCAAAGCTATCGCGTTCGTCGCACTGGAAGCCGTGATCAGCGTTATAGGTGTAGACGTCGACCGACGGCTGCTTCGACTTGATCGTCTCGACGTCGCTCATCGGGATGTGCGCGTCCAACTCACCGAAATGCAGCA